>Ga0265292_1000048_pt1 | contig 273500 bp, 288 predicted proteins | sample Munlanlewell296A_FD_189080 | JGI IMG/M metagenome (GOLD analysis project Ga0265292, IMG submission 189080) | Leachate microbial communities from a municipal landfill in Southern Ontario, Canada - Leachate well 296A | ecosystem: Engineered > Solid waste > Landfill > Unclassified | place... | reverse complement strand
ATAAGAAATATTATGTCAACATAAGGCGAAAAGTGTCTCTTTAAAAATAATTTCTTTTCTTACTTCTTTTGTCATGATACAAAAGAAGTAACAAGAAAAAATCTAGGCATCATCAAACACCCCGCCGCCCCGCCTTTCCCCACCACCTCCCCTCCTATCCAGCATTTTTAGTGGTGTAAAACAAACCAATAATACTGGATAAACCCCATCCCCGCCCTTGAATGATGATGCCAATTCACTAGGTTGCTTAGCAAAACCATTTTAAAAGCGAATTATGACGGCAACTGGAGAGGGTGGTGGCCGGGGGTTACGGCCGCATGTACATGCGGCGATCCAGTATAGTTTAAGAGATAGGTTGGATCGGGGGTGGCACCTTCCGTGGGGGATGGCGGGGAGGGGTGTTAGTTGCCGTCTTGATTCTTTTTGTTACTTTTTCTTATCAAGAAGAAAAAGTAAAGAAAAAATTGAAAAAGGGAAGCTTAAGTGAAATAGCTTTACATAATATTTCTTATGCGAAATAGGTGTGTCTTCTAAATAAGTTTATGGGGTTTAAGCTAGAAGCTTCTCAGCTTCGTCCACTTTTTGAGTAGCGAGTGCTACCCAATCAGGAGCAATGGCTTGTTTGGCAGCTGTAGCTAATTCATACCTTGCAGCTGCGAGCTCCCTTTGAAGATAGGGCAAATGCGGATCAGATTTTAGATAGCCTAAAAAATGGGTTAACGTGGGAACCCCACACAAGGGAGAGTCTAATAATCTGTGATTAAGGAAAATAGGGGAAGGGATTCCAGTTCTAATTCCATTAATTTGATCAAGCTCATCTTTTTCGACTTGATAAGGGGTATGGGGTAAACTGAGATCTGCTGTTTCTAGGACAAAGCCTGAAATAGAGAGTATCTTTCCTTCAATTTCTTGATAAAAATCTCCCCAATAAATCATGTCACAGCATCTAAACAAATCATTCCCATTTTTTGCTAATAAGGAATGTATTTCTAAAGGAATAATCCTTGGAGAGGTAGCTATTATAATGGGCACCTGAGCGCAGTTGCTTAAAAAAACAATCAATTCACTTCTTTCGAGTGACAAACCTCCCGGAACGGTAGAACCTACTCTGGCCATAAATGTTCTATCTCCATTAGATAAACGAAAATTTCCTATTCGTGATGGTCTTGCGGTTTGATCGACATATAATTTAAAATTTGACATAGTATCTCGCCAGGTATACTTCGGGGGATCATCAAACAAATTTCAGACGATTTTGGGTGATTTTGGGTGAATAAAAAATCTTAGTTGGGAGGGCTAGGGGAATGGAGTCTTATTCCTGTAAGTTTTTCTACCCTTTGCTGAAAATACGTAAATTCTTGCTGGGTCTTTGCCAGCTCGTTTGCAATACATAATATCTCTTCCATAGCTGATAAATGGGTTTCTGGCCGAAGCCCCTTATCGTAATTTGCTTCTTTATGAATAAAATCCATAACCAAGCTTGGAACTCCAGCAATTTCTGACAGTGGTTCTTTTGGGACAGAATTGCGGTCATAAAAATCCCCTTTAATTTCGGGATATTTTCTAGCGAGAATGGTATGGAGGATGACCCCGATAGCATAAATATCGACCCGTTCATCTAAGTCGGTTGCGAGATCATACGATTCTGGAGCTACAAATCCGGGGGTGCCGAATATATTGCCATCATTTATCTTTTCTGAATTACTCCAATCAATGACATGAATATTCCCATCTTTGTCAATCATAATATTTTCAGGTTTAATATCTCTGTGCAAAATATCTAAATTAGCTGGACCACTTAAAACAAAATGGATTAAAAAAGCAATCTCAAGGGCTTGTGGGAGATTAAGGGGTTTTCTATGCTCACTAATAACTCGAAGCAGAGTTTTGCCATCGATCATTTGACTGCAAGTAAAAAAAGTAGTTTTCTTGGTGCCAGCAATTATTATCTCCGGACCATTTCCAGATAAGAACTGTTCCGGAATTCCAGGAAATCCGTATTGACTAAGCCGTTCGTTTGTTCTTGCTTCACGAGAATGGGGTTCTTCAAATGCTTCTCCGCTAATTTTAACTGCCACCCGTTTCTGAGCATACATTCCACGATATACAACCCCTAATCCACCAAATGCTAACGTACTCAGTAAATCCATTCCGGCAAAGGGCTGAAGTCCGACGTATTGGTTTGAAATAACTTCGTCCAGTAATTGTGGTGGAACTCCTTCATCGGTTGAACAAGGAAGGTCAATCTCGGATTTAGCTGAATATTCAAAAAAGGGAACGGCCATTGCTGGCCCATCTAAGCTTTCTATCGCATGACTGGGCAATGAAAGGAGTTCACTTGACCGCAAAGATCTTATTTGAGAAGGATTAGCGTTTATCCTTGCTGTTGGATGGCTTGGAGCGCGGTTATACCGGCCGGCTAATGGAGCTCTTCGTAATCCCAACGCCTTCAATATATTTATAGCAAATCCTGGGGCTCTTAGTGCCATCTATTCTCCTATTTTCTCTTTTTCCTTCTTACCCTTCACGGGCCATCACGGGCCTTCACTCCCATCTGTCTATTTATCGTATTTTTGACCGTTTTTCTTGCGTAAAATGCCTTTTCCCAGCTTCTTGCATTGTGTTATAATCCTTTTATGAGTAATCTGCCAGATAGTGCCAAATTAAACAATCTGGGCCAATTGGAGATTGGCGGTTGTAGTTGCACGGATTTAGCCCAAAAATTTGGGACGCCACTCTACGTTATTGACGAAATTACGCTTCGCAATCGTTGCCGGGATTATATCCAGTTATTTCAAAAATTCCATCCCAAAACTGAAATTGCCTTTGCTTCCAAAGCGCTTTGTACGACCGCCATTGCCAAAATTGTTGCGTCTGAAGGTTTAGGGATAGATGTTTCATCCGGCGGCGAAATTTATACGGCCCAAAAGGCCGGCTGTGATCTTAAAAAAGCCTATTTTCATGGCAATAATAAACCAGCCGAGGAAATCAAATTTGCTCTCAAAGTAGGGGTTGGCCGCTTTGTGATTGATAACTTAGACGAATTAAATCGTCTCGACAAAGTAGCCAAAGAAATGAACAAAACGGCGGAGATCCTAATCCGCATCAATCCCGGTATCGAAGCCCATACTCATGAATATATTAAAACAGGAACCACCGATTCCAAGTTTGGTGTCCCGCAAAACGAAATCGATGCCGTAGTTAAAGAAGCTAAAAGTCGCAGTAATATTAAAATAGTGGGTTTGCATGCCCATATCGGCTCCCAAATTTTTGATGTTCAACCTTTTGTGGATGAAACCAAACTCCTATTAGAATTAGTCGACAAATTTGAATTAACCGAACTAGATCTTGGCGGTGGGATTGGTATTCCTTATCTTGAAAGCGAAGTGGCTCCAGACTTAGAAGATTTTGCCCGCCGGATTACCGCTGTGTTGCAAGGACGGAAAGATATTAAATTAATTTTAGAACCTGGGCGTTCAATTGTTGGCCAAGCTGGGGTAACTCTTTACACTATTGGGGGGATAAAAGAGATTCCCTCTATTCGCAAATACGTTTTTATTGATGGTGGCATGTCCGATAATCCACGTCCCATTCTTTATCAGGCTAAATATGCTGCTGCCATTGCCAATAGAGCCAATTTGCCTAAAACCGAAACTGTAACTGTAGCTGGAAGATTTTGTGAATCGGGCGATATTTTAATTCGAGACATTAATTTACAGCCGATTACCGTAGGGGATATTTTAGCTGTATTTTGCACTGGCGCTTATAACTATGCCATGGCTTCTAATTACAATCGTGTTGGCCGGCCAGCGATGGTTATGGTTAACAATGGAAAAGCTACAATTATTGTTAAACGCGAAAGTTATGAGGATTTAACCCGGAACGACCAGATATAAAACAGAAGGGTATAAAATGCCACAATTACCGATATTAATCAGCTGGACCGATTTGTTGGATGTTTCGGTTGTTGCCATCTTTTTATATTATATTCTACTCTGGTTCCGTGGTACGCGGGCCATTCCCCTTTTGCGGGGCTTGATTGTTGTTTTACTGGTCTACATTGTCGGGAGAGTTTTAGATCTACACACTATCAATTGGCTATTTGATAAATTTATCGCCGTTATAGCAGTTATGCTTGCCATTTTATTTCAGCCCGAGTTGCGTCGCACCTTGGAGCGTTTTGGCCGGGGCAGTATTTTGGGCTCTTTGGGCCTTACTTCTCTTCCCAGAGGCAGTTTTTTGGTACGCAGTATTGTGCGGGCGGTTGAACAAATGGCCGAAGAGCATGTTGGGGCACTGATTGTGATTGAGAGGGGGAGTGGGTTAAATGAGTATCTGGAATCAGGAATCAGATTGGATGCTTTGCTAACTTCCGAGTTGTTGCAAGCTATCTTTAATCAAAAGTCTCCTCTGCACGACGGGGCAGTGATTGTACAGGGAGAAAGGGTGAGTGCGGCGGGCTGTTTATTGCCACTTTCAGAGAGTCAATTGTTAGATAAACGCTTGGGAACCCGCCATCGGGCGGCGGTAGGTATTTCGGAATTATCAGATGCCCTCGTGATTGTTCTTTCCGAAAAAACAGCTACCATTTCGCTGGCTGAAAATGGGCATTTAACTCGTTATTTAACGCGCGAACAACTTGAGGAAAAATTGTTTTCTTTATACAAAACTGAAAAAATAACCAACGAAAATAATCCCTTTAAATTATGGAAAAAATAAACATCCAGAAGATCATATTAGCCAAAAAGCAGAAACGCAAAATCGCTATGCTTACTGCTTATGATTATCCGTTTGCCCGTATACTGGACGACGCAGGGGTAGATATTATTTTAGTGGGGGATTCTTTGGGAAATGTAATTTTAGGTTATGAAAACACCCTGCCAGTTACTATGCAAGAGATGCTGCATCACCTAAAAGCGGTCCGCCGTGGAGTTGAAAAGGCAGTTTTGGTGGCTGACTTTCCGCTTGCCGGTTTTAAAAATGCCTTTGTTAATGTTAAACAGCTTATTAAAGCCGGTGCAGATGCGGTTAAAATTGAAGGGGTTAATAATCTGGCTTTGATAAAACGCTGTAAAACTGCCGGAATTCCAATCATGGGACATATTGGGTTTACCCCCCAAGATATCAAAAAGTTTGGTGGAGCGAGGATGCAAGGAAAAGAACCCAAGGACGTTAAGAGGCTAGTAGAGGAAGCAAAGATGTTGCAGCAAGCGGGGGTTTTTGCTTTAGTTATAGAATTAACGACGCCCGAAGCATCAAAGCAAATTACTAAGGCTGTATCCATCCCAACCATTAGTTGTGGAGCAGGGTCTAATTGTGATGGACAAGTTTTAGTTTCTTACGATCTGCTGGGGCTAACTCAAGGTGCAAAGCCACGCTTTGCTAAACAATTAGTTAATTTTTCTGACTTGGCCAAAAAGGCTGTAAAAAAGTATGTGAAGGATGTGAGAAAATAATTTGTCCCTGTAGCTCAGATGGATAGAGCGACGGATTCCTAATCCGTAGGTCGTGAGTTCAAATCTCTCCAGGGACACATCTAATATGCAATACGAAAATATGGCAAAAGCTGAACAATTAAGAAAATCTGGAAAAAGTTATAGTGAAATTCGATCTTTATTGGGGATTTCAAAGGGGACTTTAAGCCGCTGGTTAAGAGATAAGCCACTTTCAAAATCACAAAAATTGCTTTTAGTGGGAAGAAATGTTTCTCGTTATGCGGGTGCTAAGGCAAATCAAAAAAAAGCAAAATTGGCTAGGGAAAAAATCTTTTTTAATGCTTTTAGAGAAGCTGGATTGCTATTTAAAGATTCTTTTTTTGTTGCAGGTTTAATGTTGTATTGGGCTGAAGGAACAAAAAGCGGGACAACGGTCACTTTTACCAATTCCGATCCGCAAATGATTGAATTTATGATGTTGTGGTTTAGAAAGTATTGTTGTATTCCTGAAAGTAAATATCGGGTAAAAATATTTATTCATACTTTACTGGTTGCTGATGATTGGAAAGAAAATTGGGCTAAAATTACTAATCTTCCATTTTCTCAGTTTACTTTGCCTTATATTAAACCGACCATTACAAAACATAGAAAAAACAAACTCTACAATGGTACTTGTGTAATTAAAATTAATAGTTTTGTTTTGATGGAGAAAATTAGAGGTTGGCATAAAAGATGCGTACAGGAAATACTAAAAGGATAAAATGAATATAATCTTAATCGGATTTATGGGTTCAGGAAAGTCTTCTGTAGGGCACCTTTTAGCCGATAAAATGGGGATGCGCTATCTGGATTGTGATGAATTGATATCAAACACCGAAAAAATGCCGATCAGTGCCATTTTTGCCAAGAAAGGTGAAGAGTATTTTCGAAAAGTTGAAACTGAAGTCATCAAAACACTGCAAGACTACGATAATTTTGTGGTCTCAACCGGTGGGGGGATGGTTTTACGTGAAGAAAATGTTAAAATGCTAAAAGAAATTGGGCGATTGGTTTTGTTATGGGCAGAACCCAAAGTTATCTTTGATCGGATCCATAACCAAAGTCACCGGCCACTTCTCAATGTGCCGGATCCAATGGCTGCCATCGAAAAAATACTGAATGAGCGCCGGCCTATTTACGATACAGTTGCCGATTTTAAGGTGGATGCTTCTAATTTAAAGATCGAAGAGACAGCGGAGAAAATTATTCAATGGATAAAATCAAAGTAAATTTAAGAGAAAATAGCTACGAAATATTAGTTGGTGAAAACATTCTGTTTAATATAAAACAAATTATTGAAGAGGGGAGATTGGGAAGCGAGATATTTATTCTCACTGACTCAGAAGTAAATAAGCTTTATGGCAAATCTCTAGCAAAAAAACTAAAATCTTTTAGGCCCAAAATTATTTTAATCCCTCGTGGAGAAAAAAATAAAAATCTAAAAGAGACTAGCCGACTTTATGATCAGTTAATTCGCTACTCAGCCCATCGGGATTCGTTGATCATTGCCTTGGGTGGTGGAGTAATTGGAGACATGGCAGGATTTGTTGCCGCTACCTACATGCGCGGCGTAAATTATATCCAAGTTCCTACCACTTTACTTGCCCAGGTTGATGCTTCGGTCGGCGGTAAAACTGGGGTTAATCATCCGCAAGAAAAAAATCTAATTGGGGCATTTTACCAGCCTAAGGCCGTTATTATTGATGTGCGAACTCTTGCTACTTTGCCTGCCAGACAATTGCGGACCGGACTTGCTGAAGTGGTAAAATATGGCATCATTAAAGATGCTGAGTTCTTCAAATTTATTGAAGCCAATGCCCACCATTTAAATGTAAATGCTTTTAAGTCTTCGGATACTTTGCGGGCGGCCATGAAGGTCTGGCAAATTATTGTTAAAGAATCGGCCAAAATTAAAGCCCGGGTAGTTTCAGAAGATGAAAAAGAAGCGGGTCTTAGGATGATTTTAAACTATGGGCATACGGTTGGACATGCGATCGAATCTGCCACCAATTATCGCAAATTTATGCATGGGGAAGCTGTTGCCTTGGGCATGATTGCTGCAGCATATATTGCTGAAGAACTGAAGATGATTGACGGTGCCGTAGTAGAGCGAATAATTAACTTGCTGGGTAAATTGGGACTTCCTACCAAAATTACCGGAGTTTCATGTCGCAAGATCGGGAATGGTTTAATTAAAGATAAAAAAGTAAGAGAAGGGAAGATAAATTTTGTTTTGCCAGAAAAAATAGGTTCGGTGGTGGTAAGAAACGATGTTCCGATTACGGCCGTAAGAAAAGCCCTGGAGAGGGTTGGGTGCAAATGAAAAACATCGAAGAAACATTAAAGATAATTAAGCGCGGTGCGTTGGAATTAATTCCCGAAGATGAATTCATTGCCAAATTAAAACAAGACCGCCCCTTGAGAGTTAAATGGGGAGCCGATCCTTCTGCCCCTGATATTCATTTAGGGCATGTTGTTGTCCTAACCAAACTGCGTCAGCTGCAGGATCTGGGCCATGAAATAATATTTTTAGTGGGAGATTTCACCGCGCGCATTGGTGATCCTACCGGCAAATCAGAAACGAGGAAGCCTTTGACATCGGAAGAAGTGGAAAGAAATGCTAAAACCTATCAGGATCAAGTATTTAAAATCCTCGATGCCAGCAAGACAAAAGTGGTTTTTAATAGTCACTGGTTGTCAAAACTAAAAATGGAAGATGTTATCAATTTGGCCGGCAAATATACGGTTGCCCGCATGCTGGAGAGGGATGATTTTATGAACCGTTTTGAGAAAGAGCGGCCCATTTCTATCCATGAATTTTTGTACCCGCTCATACAAGGCTATGATTCGGTTGAGTTAAAAGCGGATTTGGAGGTTGGTGGTTCTGACCAAAAGTTTAATATGCTTGTCGGCAGGGAGCTGCAAAGGGAGTTTTCACAAGTTCCGCAATGTATATTGACCATGCCGCTTTTGGAAGGTACCGATGGCGTGCAGAAAATGAGCAAGTCGTTAGATAATTATATCGGTATTACCGAGCCGGCGATTAATATTTATAGTAAAATCCTTTCAATTTCTGACGTGTTAATGCTGCGTTATTATGAGTTGTTGACTTTGGAAAACATGGAACAAGTAAAAAATCAGCACCCCAAAGATGCTAAAAAAAGGCTGGCATTTATGCTGACTGAGCGCTTTTGTGGAAAATCTGAAGCCGAAAAGGCCGAAATGGATTGGGTTTCAATGCATGAAAAAAAAGAGATACTAAGCGAGCACAGGGAAGAAATTGAGCATGTTAATCTAGATATTCTTCCCTATGAGCAAAAAAAAGAAGCTATCAAGTCAGGCGTTCTGTCAGTTGCTCATTTCCTTTCCTGTTCCGGGATTGCACCGTCAATCTCTGAAGCTCGAAGATTAGTGAATAGTAGTGGGATTCGGGTTGGTGGTGAGACGGCAAAATTGGATTGGAAGATTAATTTAAAGGAACCCCATGATATTGATAAAGGGAAAAAAGAACATTATCATGTGCTGGCCTTAGATCTTAGTTTAATCAAATTATGAAAATAGTCATTATTGGTGCCGATGGTCAGTTGGGCTATGATCTCTGCCGCGTTATTCCAAAAGATGAGCAAATACCCTTAACCATAAATGATATTGATATAACCAATAAAGAGCAAACTATATCTTTGATCAAAAAATTATCCCCCGAGATTGTCATCAATACCGCTGCTTACCATAAAGTAGATGATTGTGAAACGAACGAATTATTAGCCTTCAAAGTAAATGAATTAGGCGCCTCTAATGTCGCCCAAGCTTGCCAGGCAGTGGAAGCGTGTATGGTCCATTTTTCCACAGATTATGTTTTTGATGGTACCAAAAATGAACCTTACCTTGAAGGCGATTGTCCAAATCCGCTTTCTGTCTATGGAACATCTAAATTGAATGGGGAAAACTTGGTGCGAATTTTTGCGGGTAAACATTTTATTGTTCGTTCAACCGGACTTTATGGGGTTGCGGGCTGTCTAGGCAAGGGTGGGGGGAATTTTGTTGAAACCATGCTTAAGATGTCAGAAAAAGGAACCGAATTAAAAGTGATTGATGATGAAATCGTTTCTCCCACCTATACGCTTCATCTAGCGCGAGTGGTGAATCAATTGATCCGAACCGATAAGTATGGCATCTACCACATGGTTAATCATGGCCAGTGTTCTTGGTACGCTTTTGCGGCTGAAATATTTAAATTGCTTGGCAAAAAAGTAAAATTGACGCCAATCTCATCTAAAGAATACTATGCCAAGGCAAAACGACCAGCTTATTCTGTGCTAAAAAATGCCAATTTGGCAAAAATTGGTCTAGACCAAATGCCTACCTGGCAGATAGCACTCAAAGAATACCTGATAGAAAAAAAGTATCTTAATTAGTATTTAAAGGAGTGAAACAATGAAAAAAGCTTTAATTACCGGGATTACTGGACAAGATGGTTCGTATCTAGCCGAATTATTATTGGAAAAAGGGTATGAAGTGCATGGAATTGTTAGAAGAGTAGCTTTTGAAGACGTAAATCATAGAATGGGGAGAATTAAGCACTTATTAAACAAACTGGTGCTACACCCGGCATCACTCGAGAGTTATGCTAGTATTTTTAATATTTTTCAGAAAGTAAAACCGGATGAATGCTATCATTTGGCGGCCCAAAGTTTTGTGAGCTATTCATTTGAAGATGAATTTTCGACCATAAATACCAACATAAATGGGACCCATTATGTTCTTTCGTCAATTAAAGAAGCATGCCCTAGTTGTCGTTTTTATTTTGCTGGTTCCAGTGAAATGTTTGGGATGGCATTTCAAACTCCGCAGAATGAGAAAACCCCCTTTCATCCCCGATCACCTTATGGGATTTCCAAGGTTGCTGGCTATCATCTGACTGTCAATTATCGAGAAGCTTATAATATCCATGCTTCCAATGGAATTTTGTTTAATCATGAGTCACCTCGTCGCGGCTATGAGTTTGTTACCAGGAAAATCTCCTCAACGGTTGCAAAAATTAAATTGGGTTTGGAAAGTAAATTGGAACTGGGCAACCTCGAAGCTAAAAGAGATTGGGGTTTTTCTGGCGACTATGTGGACGCGATGTGGCGTATGTTGCAACAACCGAAGCCGGGGGATTATGTTGCTGCTACCGGAGAAACTCACTCGGTAAAAGAATTTGCCGAACTAGCTTTTGAACTTGTGGGATTAGATTGGAAAAAATATGTTGTAGTGAATGAAACTCTGCGACGGCCATCGGAAGTTCATCTGCTGCAAGGAGACTATTCTTTAGCCAAAAAAACGTTTGGCTGGGAACCAAAAGTAAAATTTAGAGAATTAGTCAAAATGATGGTTGACTATGATTTGAATTTAATTAAACGTAAAATCGACATGTAAAATGAAAATTGCCATTGTTCATGATTATCTAAATCAATTTGGCGGAGCGGAAAGAGTTCTAGCTGCGCTGCACGAGATATTTCCTTCTGCGCCAATCTATACCTCTATCTATGACGAAAAGAGGATGCCGGGCATTTTTCGCCAAATGGACATTCGTACCTCTTTTATGCAGAAGCTTCCTTTTATCTATAAATTGTATCGCTATTATTTTTTACTCTATCCAATTGCCTTTGAGCAATTTGATTTGTCTGGCTATGATCTTATTTTATCTTCCAGTTCAGCCTTTGCTAAAGGGGTAAAAAAGTCAAAAAACCAATTGCATATATGCTATTGCTATTCCCCAATGCGTTTTGTTTGGAGATTTGACGATTATATAAAACAAGATCAATTTTTGCAGTTAATAAAAAATATGCTTTCTTTCATGCTAGAACCAATAAAAAAATGGGATCTCCAAACGGCTTCTAATGTTGATTATTTTATTGCGATATCTTCCTTTATTGCTGATCGAATCCAAAAGACTTATCAAAAAGAATCTGTTATAATTTATCCTCCAGTTGAGACAGAACTCTTTACGCCATCTAGCATTAGTGGTGATTACTTTTTGGTCATTTCTAGGTTGAATGCTTATAAACGAATTGATTTAGTTATTGAGGCTTTTAATCGTCTTGATCTCCCCTTAAAAATCATTGGCAGTGGGCAAGATGATAACAGATTAAAAAAAATGGCAAAGAGTAATATACAGTTTTTGGGCAAAGTTGACGACTCAAAATTAAAAAAATATTTATCGGAGTGCCGAGCGCTAATTTTCCCGGGGGAAGAGGATTTTGGCATAGTTCCTGTTGAGGCTATGGCGAGTGGTAGGCCGGTAATTGCCTATCGGGGAGGAGGAGCTGAAGAAACGGTGATTGAAGGTAAAACCGGTTTGTTTTTTGATGAGCAGACTCCGGAAAGTCTGATGCAAGCGGTTGAACAAATAAAGTTTATGAATTTTGATAGAGATGAAATACGAAAACAAGCGGAAGTATTCAGCAAAAGGCAGTTCCAACAAAAAATTAAGGAGTTTATAGAAAAGAAGTATATTCTATGGAAAAATTAAAAAACTCGCAATTTGATTGGAAAAGCCCCAAAATGTTTGACTGGTCTATGGAAGTTCTATTGCTTGTGATGGTGTTTCTTGTGCCAATATTGTTTGACCGTAGATTAGGAATTGTTTTCTCTGGCACCAAAATTGCTTGGCTAAGGGCTTTTGTTGTTATTGCTCTTGGAATTTGGTCTTGCAAAATATTAATTTTGAAAAAGCATCAGTTCGTACGAACTATGCTGGACTGGCCAATAGTGTCATTCCTGCTTTGTGTCAGTGTTGCTACTCTAACCTCTGTTCATGTTTACACCAGTTTTGTGGGATTTTATGGCCGCTACGAGGGACTCTCAACTTGGTTTATTTACGGTGCGTTATTTTTTATTACCACAAATTATGTTAAGTCCTTTGAGCAGATCAAACGAGTAATCGTAATGGTAATTCCGGCTGCCACTCTTATGGCAATCTATTCCATCTTGCAAAGGCATTCGCTTGACCCCTACATGTGGGGAGGGGTGATAACTTGGCAAAGGGTAATTGGAACAATTGGGCAACCTAATTTTATGGCTGCTTTTATGTTGATGGCTTTCTTTCTGGTTTTAGCTCTTTTTCTTTTTGAAAATGAAGGAGAAGCAAGGCAAATCAACTGGCAGCAGCAAATATTACCAGTTTCTAGTTTGATATTGGTTCCGTGTATATTCTTGTTGATGATATACAAATTAGATGCAGATAGTGTGATTTTGTGGTATTCCGGTTTTTTTGTGATGACCTTTATTTCTCTTATATTTGCTTTTAAATATAATGATATTAACAGCAAAATTACCAAGGTTATACTGGGAATTGTATTATTGTTGGTTTATATTGCTCTGCTGTATACCCAAAGTCGTGGAGGCTACATGGGGCTGTTTTCAGGAACGGTTTTATTTGCTTTGTTAATTGGGAGAAAATGGTTACTCAATCATTATAAGAAATTTGCCGTGCTCCTTGCTTTAATTGTTTTGGTTTCCGGAATAACCATGTTACAGCCCGAATTTTCTCCCTTGCAGCGCTTTACCGACGAGGTTAATACCAAAAAGGATAAAGTTGCTTCTCAAAATGATACCAGCCTAGAATTGAAAGGAGCTGCCGGATCTAGGACCGAAACCTGGACTAGCGGTTTTCATATTCTTGCCGATAACTCTTTGTTTGGAATTGGACCAGAGGTTCTCAAAATGGTTTTTCCGCGTTACGAAACCGATCTTTTTAGGTTCAAAGAGGCTTTTCATGTTAAACAAGATCGCAATCATAACGAGACAATGGATGTAAGTGTTACAAAGGGATTGGTGGCTTTTTTTGTTTATCTTTGGTTGCTTGTCACCTTCTTTCGATCCGGAATTAATAAGGTTAGCAAAGTAGGCAATAACGAGCGTTTTGTAGTCGCGGGCTTATTAGCGGCAGCCTTGTCTTATCTTGTGCAAAACCAATTTAGTTTTGGGGTCGTAGCCATTACTTTTCTATTTTGGATAATATGGGCGTTGGTTATGGCGGTAGGGTCAAACGAAGTAGGAGAGCCTGTTGGTAAACCCAAAACACTTTCTTTAGATGAAATCCCGTGGCTTTCCGTTGCCGTTGTGATTGTGCTTTGTACTGCGGCCATCTATGCGTCTTTCCTTTCCTTCTATGGTGATATTTGGTTTAAATCCGGTAAAACTCAGCTTGATATGCGCAGAGTATCCCAAGCTGCAGCTGATCTTGAGAAATCGTTGCAAATCTATCCTCTTGAGGGAGGAACTATTTCTCACCTTGGAATTACTTATTTGAATTCTTCCCCTACAGGGTATGATAAAAATGAAATGTTAAATAAAGCGATCGCCACCTTAAAATATGGTACCAAAATTGATCCTTATAACGCGGATAATTATTTTATTTTGGCTAAGACTTATTTTATGCTATCAATGGCGAATGACCCAGCTGCCTTGCAACAAGCTACTTTATATGCCCAAATTGCATTAAAAATCGACCCTTATTACGCAGAAGTATATTTGTTGCTTGGCATGATCACTGAAAAAAATGGCAATTTTGCTGAGGCTGCTAAATTATATGAAAAAGCTTTTTTTGTTAATCCCACTTTAGTTGAACCCATGAAACGGATGGAAGGAGTCTATAATCAACTAGGAAAGCCAGATGAAGCTTTAAGGGTTTTAGAAAGTGTCCTGAAAAAATATGGTGATAGTATCTTGGTGTTAAACGAAGCTGGTAGTATTTATCTGCAAAAGGGCAAATATGATAAGGCCCTTTTACTTTGCGATCGGATGATTGGTAGTAAGCCAAATGATCCTGCCGGCTATTTACTTAGGGCCGAAGTGTTATTGCAGCAAAAAAAGATCGATTTGGCTTTTGCTGATTTTCAGCAGGTTGTAATGCTCGACCCAAAAAATAGTGGAGCGCACAGTGGGCTGATTAAGATCTTCTTATTACGTGGCGACAAACAACGGGCCAAGGAAGAATTAAACCAATTACTTATGCTTGATCCTAGCAACGCATTTGCTAAGGAAATGCTGCCGAGGTTGCCTTAAGTTATGTTGCTAAATATTGTAAGTGATGTGTTATTGATTAACTTGTCATTTGTTTTAGCTTATTATTTGCGTTTTAATGTTTTGTTCTTTATTACTCCTGAATCTATTCCAATCTTTGGACATTATTTTAAAGTCTTGGTAATTGTTTCTCTTCTCTGGTTGGCGGTATTCAAATTGATCGGTTTGTATGATGGTAGGCGTATCACCTCACTTCTCGATGAAATAGCTTCTTTGTTCTTGTCAATTTCTGCTTCTACTCTTTTGCTGCTCAGTTTATTATTTCTTTATCGGGAGTTTTGGTTTTCCCGTTTAGTTATTGTTAATGCCTGGTTTCTTGCCCTTGTTTTGTTTGGTTTAGAGCGCACCTTTGTTTTTGGAATAAGAGGTTGGTTGTGCTCCCGGGGCTGGAACGTAAGAAATGTTCTAATCCTAGGAACCGGAGAAATGGGGCAGGTGCTGGTTAATAAAATTAGCCTAGATAAAAATCTGGGATATAACGTGGTTGCCTTCCTAGATGATAATACGGAAAAAAACGATAAATCGCAGTTTTCTATCCCAATCTTAGGGGGCATTGAAACGGAGAGGATAAAAGAAATTATACGCACAAAAAAAATTAATGAAATTATTATTGCTAGCAATAGCCTATCTGCCCAAAGGATATTGGAGATAGTAACTGAGTGTGAAAGATTGAATGTAGAGTTTAAAATTGTGCCAGGTATTCTCGAATTAATTGCCAGCCGTTTAGATGTAGAAGAGCTAAGTGGTATTCCTTTGCTTACCATCTCCGAGATTTCCCTCAAAGGACTAAATGCTATAGTAAAACGAAGCTTCGATATCCTCTTCTCTTCTATTGGCCTGGTTGTTTTGTCCCCACTTTTTGCCTTTTTTGCCTTGCTAATCAAAGTTACTTCGGCCGGACCAGTTTTCTTTCGACAAGAAAGGGTGGGTAAGGATGGAGAAACTTTTTATATGTTCAAATTTCGTTCAATGGTGCAAGATGCTGAGAAATTATTTCCTAAGCTCGCTCCGCTTTCCGAAGTTGATGGAAATTTATTTAAGATGAAAAATGACCCGCGCATAACCCCGCTGGGCAAATTTATGCGCCGTTTCAGCATTGATGAGCTCCCCCAAGTATTAAATGTTTTTTTTGGACAGATGAGTCTGGTTGGTCCTCGGCCTCCCTTGCCGCGAGAAGTGGTAAAATATTCTTCCTGGCATATGAAAAGATTGCGTGTCCGGCCAGGAATTACCGGTCTATGGCAAGTAGCCGGTAGGTCATTGCTTCCTTTTGAAGAAATGGTCCATTTGGATATCTATTATATTGAAAATTGGTCGCTTTGGCTGGATCTAAAAATATTGCTAAGGACGGTTCCAGTCGTGTTGCTTGGTACTGGAGCCTATTAATTATGATTAAGAAATCAAAAAAAATTGTTATTGTTGGAGCTGGCCCGGTTGGTTGCTATTTGGGGCAGCTGTTAAAACAAGCGGGTTTTGACCCTTTGCTTTTGGAAGAACATGCCGAAGTAGGTAGGCCGGTACAGTGTGCCGGGATTGTTGGTCGGAATACATTCGATGGGTTGCGACTGCCGCTTTCTAGAAAGTCGATTCTTAATGTTATTGATGGGGCAAAAGTCTTCTATAATGAGATTTCTTTTGTCTTAAAAAGGCCTGAAGTTGCCTATATTGTTGATCGGGCAATGTTTGATAAGGAACTTAGCCATGGCCTAAATATTGAGTATAAAACCGCTTTTAGCGAGGCTCATCCCATTAAAGATGGTTATGTGCTGCGTACCTCCAATGGCGAATACTATGCAGATATTGTCATCGGGGCTGATGGACCAAACTCTAAAGTTAGAAAATCTCTTAATTTTGCTTCCGATATGCGTTTATATCGTGGATACCAGTATCGTGTAAAATTGGATCAACCGGATAAAAACTTGGTGGAGGTCCATTATTTAAAGCCATTTTCGCTTTTTACTTGGATTATTCCCGAAGGTAACGGATATGTACGGGTGGGCACAATCTCAAATAATCCCTATAGCGAATTAAATACTTTTATGGAAAGTCATGGAATAAATGGGGAGATCGTAGAGAAAAATGCTGGAGCCATTCCCATAGGGACTTGTGAATTATTTAAGGGCAATGTGGCTTTGGTGGGGGATGCTGCTTGCCAGGTAAAACCGATAACATCGGGTGGAATTTATTATGGCATGAAATCAGCAGAAATCTTAGCAGATGCTATTAAAGAAGATAATTTTAGTATCTATCAAAAACGCTGGATTGAAGAATTTGAGCAAGAGATAAAGTTGTGTCTTTTAGCCCGCTATATTATGGAAAATATGGACCAAAATGTGTTAAACCGTATTTTCTCCTATGTTAAAGAGAATACTTCTTTAATTGAAAAAATTGGCGATTTTGAAAATCATTCTTCTATTTTTTGGAGTTTGATTTCTAATCCGCGGACATATCCTACTATTGGAACCCTGCTTTATGGCATGATAAAAAACCCCAAATTTATCTGGCGTTCACTTTTTCGATCTTCCAGCTAAAATATGATGAATAAAAAACTATATTGGCTGCTTATCCCTCTATTTGTTGTCATATTAATTTGGTTGATTTACCCTTATATCCTTCAATCAATGGCAAATTATTTAGTTGTGAAAGACCAGATTTCTACTGCTGATGCAATTGTGGTGTTGGGGGGGGATGGCAATGGAGAAAGGGTGGACGAGGGAATTATTCTTTATAAGAAGAAATATGCTCCTCTCTTAATCTTATCTGCTGGGCCACTTGCCTGGCATTTGACTGAAGCCGAGTGGATGGGCAAACAAGCGGTTGCCGGCGGGGTTCCCTTCGATAAAATTGTTTTAGAGGATCAATCGCGCTCTACTTTAGAAAATGCCTTGTTTGTGCGTCAAATATTATTAAATAGAAATATCCATAAGATTATCTTGGTTACCTCTCCGACACACACAAGGCGGGCTTCTCTGGTTTTTAATAATATATTAGCTAAGGATCGAGTAGAGGTTCTTTCTTGGCCAGCAACAAAGAGTAAATTTACTCCAGAAAAATGGTGGCAAAGGCATGAAGATATTCAATTAGTAATTTGGGAATACGTTTCTTTGGTCCTCTATTTGTTTGAAGGGAATTTGCATTAAATAATATAGTATAATGTTATGCAAAGAAAGGTGACAGTATGAAAATTGGTTTTGGTTATGATGCGCACAAACTGGTAGTAAAACGCAAATTAGTAGTGGGTGGAGTTACTATCCCATCGGTTAAGGGTTTATTGGGATGGTCAGACGGTGATGTTTTGTTACATGCCATTATTGATGCTTTGATTGGAGCAATGGGGGAAGGGGATATTGGCAAGCATTTTCCTCCAGGCGAAAAAGCATATAAAGGGATATCAAGCCTCAAATTGCTCGAGTTTGTGGCTGAGTTACTGCGGGAGCGGGGGTTTGTGGTCAGTAATATTGATGCCACCGTTGTTGCCGAAGCGCCAAAGTTGGCTCCGTATATTAGTCAAATGCGGATTAATATCGCAGGTTGCTTGGATACAAAGCCAGAATTAGTTAATATAAAAGGTAAAACTGAAGAAGGAATGGGCTTTACGGGTAAAAAGCAAGGGATAGCGGCTTATGCTGTGTGTCTTATCCATAAGGAGATTTAATGCGTCTGGGAGTAAATATTGATCATATTGCTACTCTGCGGCAAGCTAGGCAAGAAGCCTTTCCTGACCCAGTAGAAGCGGCTAAGGCAGCTATTGCAGGGGGAGCGGATGGGATTGTATGTCATTTGCGGGAAGACCGCCGGCATATCCAAGATGATGATGTCCTTCGGCTTAGGAAGTTAAATACGCGTCTTGATTTCGAAATGGCAGCGACGGATGAAATGGTAAAAATTGCTCTTAGGATTAAACCTGAGATGGTTACTTTGGTACCGGAAAAAAGACAAGAGATTACAACCGAAGGGGGACTGGATGTAAAATCCCAAATCACAAAATACAAATCACAAACAAATCCCAAATCACAATTTATCAATAAAATAAAAAAATTACAAAAAGCCGGAATTTTAGTTAGTTTGTTTATTGATCCTGAAATTAAGCAAGTAGAAGCAGCAGCTGAAGTTATGGCTGATTTTGTGGAATTGCATACCGGCAGATATGCCAGAGCTTCTTATGTTAAAGGAAAAAAGAATAGTATCGCTTTGGAGTTAGAAAAAATTGGGGTCGCAACCCAAAAGGCGCGTTGGATTGGACTACGTGTTAATGCCGGGCATGGGTTGGATTATAATAATGTTAAACCGATTGCAGGTATTGCTGGGATGGAAGAGCTAAATATTGGATTTTCCATAATAGCCCGTGCGGCCATTGTCGGGATGAAACAAGCAGTAATAGAAATGAGGGAGGCAATGTGATGAAAATTGCGCTGGCGTCTGATCATGCAGGGTATAAATTAAAAGAAATTATCAAAGCTTTTTTAAAGCGTAAAAAAATCGAGTTTTATGATTTTGGGGCTAACTCGCTTGATTCGGTCGATTATCCTGATTTTGCCAGACCGGCGGCAGAAGCCGTGGCCAAAGGCGAATATGATAGGGGGATCTTTGTTTGTGGTTCGGGAGTTGGGGTTACTATTGTCGCCAATAAGGTAAAAGGCATTCGGGCGGTGAATGCTTATGATTCATACATTGCCAAACAAAGCCGGGAGCATGGTAATTGCAATGTCCTTTGTTTAGCGGGCAATAAGCTAACCAAAGCTAAGGCTACCAAAATTGTGGATGTCTGGCTTAAAACCGATTTTTCGGGAGAAGAACGCCACGTTCGCCGCATCAATAAAATAGAACAATGAAAGCCTTTATTATGGCCGCTGGCTACGGGACGCGTCTGGAGCCGTTAACTATCGCGGTTCCGAAGCCGATGGTTCCAATTGTTAATATTCCTACCATGCAGCACAATGTTGAATTACTGAAGCAACATGGGCTGAAAGAAATAGTTGCCAATATCCATTATCATCCTGAACAGATTGAAAATTTCTTTGGTGACGGAAATATGTTTGGGGTTAGTTTAACTTATTCATATGAGGAAGAGTTGTTGGGAACGGCCGGTGGGGTAAAACGCATGGCCAGTAAAATTGCTAAAGTGAACGATACATTTTTAGTCCTTTCTTCTGATGCTTTAACCGATATTAATCTTGGCCGTTTAATTGCCTATCACAAAGAGAAAAAAGCCCTGGTAACGATGGCGCTGTGTGAGATGGAGGATGTAAGCCAGTTTGGGGTAGTGGAGCGGGATGAGGAGGGGAAGATTTTAGCTTTTCAGGAAAAACCAAGGCCAGAAGAGGCGCGCAGTAAATTTGTAAATACTGGCATATATGTAATGGAGCCCGCAATTTTAGATTTGATACCCAAGGGCCATTATGATTTTGGCAAACAGCTCTTTCCCGAATTAGTTGCCAATAAGTCAGAAATATATGGTTATCAAATGGTGGAATATTGGAGTGATGTAGGGAGCCTTGAGCAATATATTCAGGCCTGCTATGTTGCCATGCGAGGTGGGGTGCGCATCCGTGTTCCTGGCAAAAAGCAAGCTGCTTCTACTTGGATTGGCGCAAGAGAAGCAATAGCAAAATCCGCTCGCTTCGACGGGGCAGTGGTTATTGGGGATCGTTGCACGATTGGAAATAACGTTTATATTAAGAATTCTGTTATTGGTGATAAATGTGTGATAGAAGATGGAACCCAGGTAGTTGGCTCAGTTTTGTGGTCGGACACTTTTGTCGGAAAAGAGGCTAGCATCAATAAGTCGATTATTGGCAGTTGGTGCTCAATTGGCGATAAAGCAAAAATCGATGATTCGGTCCTATCCAATCGTTGTGTTATCCGTAATAATGTAATTGTCCCGCCCTTATCCCGCCTCAAGCCCAATTCTATCCTTTAGTCCCGTTACCCCCTTCCTCTCATTCCTTGCCCTTTACCCCGAGCACTGTCGAGGGGCTTGCCGTTCCCCCCATTTCCCTAAAGATCCATGCAAGTTTCACCCCACTTCCTGCGATAATAACTGTGGATGGGGGAGTAGATGGCAGTTTAAAATATTAAAAAAGGGGGGGGTGAAAAAAAATGGCAACCGGAATACAAACAGCAGCTTCAGCAGCGATGGAAACCTCGGTAGGAAATATCGAAGGTGAATTAGATGATTTGTCAGCAGATGAGGTTGGAGCGGTTCAGGTGTTAGATGGCACTATTTCAATTAATAACAGTGTTACTGTTGGTGCACTAGCTACTTCTACCGTTGGAAACGAAAAGAACTTGATGGATAAAGCAGCTCAGCTTCTAGGGTAATGGGTGAATAGGGGGGAATGCGCAAAACGCGTATTCCCTCTTATCATAAAGATAAAGGAGGGAGAAATAAAGTGGTTAGTAGTTACGAAATATCAAGTAGTGTAGCGGCACTTTATTCCTCTACTTCTGGGAATGTAGGGAGTGTTGGCTCAGCAAGTTTTATGGATTCGCTTTCCCAAACGATGGCAGATTGGGTGACTTCGATGACGGATAGCAAAATTACGGCAGGAGAAGTATCGGCTATTGAACAGGGCTCTTATGCTTCTTATGATGCAGAGGCTGATTTAACAGAAACTCTTTATGACGGAGCTACGATGACCTTATTTGCTACAACCAAAATAAATAATGCTTCCACGGTAATAAGCACTTATTTTAGTTTTCTTAGTTCACTGAACGATCTTAATGATAAGGCGTCTCAAATATTAACGGGGTAATAAAAAAATGAGTACTTCATTCATTCCACCACCACTGCCTTGGGCAGGAGTTTCCATAGCAGATCCGGGCTATGGGGTTTCGGATTATAATCCGGGACAGGATAGCACCGCCAGTTCTGCTTTTATGTCCTCTCTTTCTGATCTCTTTATCTTTACTGGTGATGTTTCGGCAGAAATAAAGAGCGAATTGAATATGTCAGACGCGCAATGGCTTGAGCTCTTCCCAGCAGAAGTTTCAACCGCCACCTGGGATCAACTGTTAACTGCTGATCCTGAACTATCAAACTTGGGATTAGTTTTAAATTCAGTTGATACATTAAAAGAATTTTTAGATACGATCTCTAGTTATAGCGGTAATGATGAATATTGGCAGGCATTAGGCTATTATGATTCCCAATTGATTTGTTCCTTAATAGAAATGGCTAAGTTGCCAAGCCAGTTTTCTAGTGAAGTAATATCGGGTCTGCAATCTTCTTATCAAAAGATGATTGATGCGTCGAATGTTACTGACATCTTGGATGTATTAGATTCATCCCATCCAGACGAAGACAAATTAAGAGATCTTTTAGCCAGTCTTAAAGGATATATTGAAGAAGAATTTGGTATTTCTCTCTCGGATATTGACCCAAACTTAGATGCTGTGTTGTCTGGCCAGTATCAGAATCTGGACGCGGTTCGATCGGCAATTGACAGTTTACAAAATGGAGACTTGTTGGATAGTGTGATCGAAAAAATTAATTCGCAAAATATAAGTGAAGAGACTATGGAAACAATTGATGAGATCGCCAATTCATTAGAAATGAGTTCGATCACTCCGGCGGTTGCTACGGTTGGCCTGAATATTACAGCCCAAGCGATGTCAAATACGGCGATGGCGCTTTATAAAATTGCTGTGGATCGAGCAGAGAAGACGGATATGGAAGATAAACAGATAGCTGCAAAAGCTAGGGCCGAACACCGTGCAGAACTGGAAAAGGCGGGAAAAGAGGCTGATCAAAAAAATAGTAATAAAATAAAAAGTCAAAGGAGTGCAAAAAATGGGTAACTCGACAAATGCGGTAAATGGAAGTTCTCAAATGACGGATGCCCAGTTAAAAGATATGGTCGTGCAAAAGTCGGTTGAAAAAAATATGCTTGAAAGTGTTCAAAAGGCTTTATCGAAAGCAGCCAAGGACACCAAAGATTGAAGTTGATTCTGGATTAGAGGGGCATAACAATGACCTTGGGTAATAATTCAAATGTAGCTGATTTAACTTCTTGGGCCAATCTTGATCGGCGCCAGCCGGTGGGTCATGCCGGTAAAAAAGACAGCCGAGAAGTTGAAAAACAAGGCCGAAAAGACAACTTATTTAACATGTCAGAGGATGAAATGGCAAGGCAACTCAATCCGACTGATTCATTGTTTTTTACTGCGACTACCGTGCCTATTATGCAGCAAGCCATTAGGGCCCATCCTGTGCTTGATCGTTTAGATTCTGGGATAGATAACTTAAGAGAAAACTTAAAAGACAGTTTTAAAAAAAGTTATGGTATGGGTCAAACTCACAATAATCTGCTGGTAGCTATGCTTCATGCAACTAAAGCGGCAGGAATCAGGGTCGCCCTTTTTGCGCTGGGAGTCTCAAATGAAGAAATTAGTGATTTAAAGCAAGAAGCAATTACTGCTAGCACCCAACAAGCCGAAGCCCTTTTACAAAATACAATTGAAAGCGAAGTAATGACAATTGTGACGGCCTCTTCTCCCAAAGCCGCTAGAAAAATATTAAATACAATAAAGTCTGTGATTGATGCGCTTGCTATTCAATTTAAGAAATTAGGTAAACCAGAAAGAGTTTCGGATGAAAGCTTGTGCGAAATGCGGGTCAAAGCCACTCAAGATCTGTTGGATAAGTTTGAAGTGGAAGGGGTGAGATTAACGGATCAGTACCCAATGCTAAGTGGCAGTGAGAGTGAGGTCGTATAATGGCGGAAAAAGCATTTTTATTAGAAAAAGAAGAAGAAACGGCTGAAGATGTGCTAGCTAAAATCAGACGTTTAGATTCTTACATTGTCAAAACCAAAAACTTGCTTCGCAAGCAAGAAAGAGAGCTGGCAAATATTAGGGCTAAAAATGGGAATAAATGTCAACAGCCTGAAATTGTACTAAAAGGGAAAATTTATGGATAATCGTCCTATGCAAAATGTAGCCTCGCAGGCGGCTGCGGTAGTATCCGCTGAAGGGGCAACTGTTTCTATCGCTAATGAACTGCGCCAGATTGATAAATTTCAAAAGAACGAAGGTGTTGAACACAAAGATCTTATGACCAAAGTGCTGGAATCTAGTAGTAATAAAGAAGCCAGTACCCAAATTCTACGTGATTTATTGGCCAAAGTAGCCAGTGCCGGTATTATGTCTGAAGGGGTAGCTCCTAAAGCCAAGGTAGATAATCGATCTGATAAAAAAGAAAACTCTTCACGCCTAAAGCAAGGCGACTTTTCTGACCAGGTTGAAATATCTCTGTCAAAAAGCAATGAAATAGCCTTGCCGGTAAAAGCTTTAAACCAAGGGAAAGGCAATTTTGAGCAACAAACCAAAGCAAAATGGGAAGTTATTAAAGAAAAGATGATTAAAGAAGGAAAATCTACCCAAGAGATATCTTATATGGAACAGCAATACAAAACCAGTGAAACTCAGAAAAACATGGTGGGATTATTAAAAGATGCTGCTATTCTGTATTACTTGGATTCTGATACCAAGCTCTCACAATTAGTAAGGCGTCGAGGTTTTGCAGAACTCATGAAGAAAGCGGGGAAAGAACTGGGGCAACAGGCGGCACAAGAAGCACGCTCCGAGGTCCAAGGAATGGTGATGCATGAATTGGAAAACCAGCTCATCGCAAGAACCTTCTTACAGGATAATGATTTTAAGGCTTGTCATCGCTTGATCCAAGTTGGGGAAAAAGTGGGCTTTAAAGCCGAAAAGTGGATGGACGATGTTTGGCCGCAAAAGAAAGAAGATCATGGCTTATATTTGTTAGATATCCCGCATGAAGCTACCGGTTCTGTTGACTTAAAGGATAATGATCCCAATTCGCGCCGTCAAAAAGCCCAATTTGATTATAATGAAAAAGATGAGAAAGACCTAGCGCTCAATCGCTTGCGGGCGGCCTACATGCAGATGGCCTTATGCCCTGGGGCAATTGATAAAGTCAAAACTTGGTTCAAAGTATGCAAGTTACGGGGGGGGTTAATACGACTAAGTATATATACCAGGGATGTAGATTCCCGGCTTCAAGAAGAAGCAAGGACTTTGGCAAAGGTTAAATCGATGGAAATGCTAGAAGAAGCTCTGCAAGAGCGCGCTAGCTTTTTCGATGAAGGACCAGCTAAAAATTTAGTCGATGACAAGATTAAAAATATTATGAAAAATTTACAACGTTTAGGATTTGAATTAAGGCCCGAAGAATTTGTGGCTTTAAAAGATAAGGCCAATCAAGATATGTATGGATTAGCGCAAAGGGAAATGGAAAATGCTCGTTTTGAAAAGGGGCCAAAGGTAGCAGAAAAAATAGCCATGCTTAATAAACTAATTACTAAACTCCAAAAAGAAACTAATTTGGGCGTAAAGGAGGAGGCCTAAGATGTCTTCACCTGGCGCGGTAGACAAAACAACTCCGAGAGGATATGTCCCTGTTGGCAGCCAAGCTCCGGAACCAAAACCGGAAACTAGGACTGCTGCGGTAATAGAAGATCAACGTAATCGGGCGATCAAGGCTTTGGGAACCCCAATTCTAGAGAATGATATAGAGGGAGAAATTAGTAAAGCTACCCGAGATGGGGTTATTAATGCTACCGAATTAAGAACCATTTGGGGGATTGGTCAAGACCAATTGGCTGGTTTGGACTCCTATGGAGTGTCCTGTGATGGTAAGGATGGGCAAGACGATGGTCTAACCATTGGTGTAGGTGCAGAAGGGGATGACGAAATTGGGACACTTATTGAACACAAAAAAGAAGTTGAGTTGCACCGCTTCCAGCGGATTATGAGTGGAGCCGGAAAAGAACCAGCAGAGCTTGAAATATTATTTGATGAGTTATATTCATTGGCCTTTAAAGGCGAATTGACTAGAGAGGCCTGGAATGAAAAAATGATGGCAAATGGCTTACCAGGCTATAAGATGAACATTATTTCCTTTAAGTGTCTGTTGGGTAACAGGGATGGTGGCGATGAAAACGACCGGGTTGAAGGCTTTACTGAATTTAGTACGGCTTTATTTAATATTGAACGTACTTTGCAGGCCCAAGTACCACCAACTCAAGTTCACCCTGACGATCACAGAGAAGAAAATTACGTTTTTTACGATCAAGATCCCGACTCAGCTGGCGCAGATATTGATCGCTTTAAGCAATACAGTCAGATATTTGCCAAATACTGTGATGCCCGCTATTTCCATAACCAAGATACGGGAGCCTTTGATGCGATGATAGAAGGTAGTTTGGCCCTCGGTGCTCCAGCAGATTATGTTATGCCTAGCAACTCTGATGAAATCTTTAGGGCGATTCAAGATGGAGTCTTTGGCGATAAACTTGCCAAGATGGTGGAAGATTATGACATTCAAAGCTGGGAAGAGTTATCCATGTTCTTACAATATTTGATGCAAAAAGGGATTGAGGAAGATTCTAATCGGGATGATGACTATTCTCGCAATATTAATATGAGAGCAAAACACACTCGCCGGATTTGGGCATTAATTGACAATGGAGCTGATGGAGAAATGAAGGCAAAAACCAAGTTAAGGTATGAAGCTTTGCAAGCAGAAATGCGGGATGTAATTTTAAATGGCGGCAAAGTAGTCCATTTTGACAATATTCGCATGGCTGATAGGACGGCTGAAGGAGATGAGGAATAATGGCTATTAGCGCAACTTTTGAAGGTAGTCAAACTGGCGTGGTCGGTAAAGCTAACCAAACAGTGGCAAGATTAACAGAAAATATTGTCGGCAATAATGGACTAATGGGAAAGTGTGCTGACGGGAGAGAAATCAGACAAGCAGATAGTATGATTCCTGATCGCTTTAAACGGGGAGAAACACCAGTTGAAAACCCCAATGAAAAAGAACAATTGACTCCTAAAGACGGTTTTCCACTTCCCGGAGGAGTTGTAATATAATGGCTATTACTTACGGCGGGTGGTGGAAAGGCTTTGCTTCGCAAACTGACCCACGGGCGATTGCCAATGCGCTTCAATCTGCCAAGCAAGTGCAACCGCAACTTGATCTGCATAAGCGAATGAAAGGCCCAAATATTTCCAATAACCAAGAAACAATCACGGATAGTAGTAATTCAGCTGACACACCAATACCAGCGGGAGCTCCTGCTGCCGGTGGGGTGGATTCAGTTGAACTCTCAGCTGCAGCCAAAACTGCCCCGATTACTCCAGAATAAAGCACGAAAATAGCCTCAAAATTACGCAAGTTTACCCCTATTTATCACGATATATATATAAGAGAAGGCCCGTGATGGCCCGTGAAGGCAGAGAAGGACTAAAAAATAAAAATGGTTACTTTTTCAGGCATACAAGCTAATACTACAATTAAGACTGAGGAGCGTCTTGACATTAATCCGATGGGGCAACCATCGTATTTTGTTAATGACCAAGCCCCGGTAGATTTACCTCTGGATAGTGGGAAAGCAAAAATCGATTTTTCTTCTGCTCGTGATCGGGCTGTTTTTATCCTTCATTCACGCAAGCCAATTAATATGCGCAATTATATCCCTAATCTGCCCGAGTATTTTGGTGCACCAGCTCCAGAGGATCGCCAAGCCTGTTCCGGGGATCCGGATATGACCCATGGGACAAACGGCACAGAGGGCACAAGTAGTAGTAATAATAGTCGCGATGTTGAGGGAGATGCTGTTGATGCGGCGGATGCTTTAATGGATGAAGCCAGCGCGGTGGCGGATTATCTTGAAAATGGGGAGTGGACAAAAACTGATCCGGATACTGGCTATGAATATATTGATCCAGAATTTTATGTTTATTATGAAAAATTAAATAATATTTTAAATGCCCTACAAATTGTTGGAGCAATCATTGATGGTCTCAACGATCTAAAAAAAGCCGCTTTCGGGTTGCTTGCCAAAGATGGAGCCAGCGATGATAGTAGCATGTCTGTTTCAGAAGCCATTAGTACTGCTTGCGAAGCAGCCAAGCTAATGTCCCAGGGACAATTAATGGAAATGAGTGAGGAAGTCTGGACCTTTAATAGTGCTAAGAATGATCGTGAAATTAATAAAGCCAAAGAGGATGCTTCTGCCGGTGTGTGGAGCTGGATTACCTATTGCTGGACCATCGGAGCCAATGACGCAGTACAGCGGGATAAGGATGAACAAGTGGCGGCTGCCACCAGTAAGATCATGGATAACTATGAAACTTTCATGAAAGATGTACAGCAACAATACGAGAGGGTTCTTGGAGATTCTAGCTTATATGAAGATGGCCTAACAGATATAGCAAGCATTTATAATAATATTACCTGGGAAAACTTGACACAAGATATTGGTGGAAACAAGGTAGATATTGATCGCAACAAAATAATGGCGTATCAAATGTATTTGGATAGCATGCAGAACTATCGACGCTTATACTTCATGCTGCAGCGTGCTAAACAAGACCTGAAAAATATTATTATTGAAGGGCAAACGGGCTTCAAAACCTCTTCTGATTTAAGTGTCATCTTGGGAACGGTTTTGCAAGGCATAGAAGAATTTGAAGGTTCTGTCTTTTCAGCTATGGCCTACCAATTACAAAGTGCTATCTCGGCTCAAAATCAGGCAGTTGATGCTTATGACTCTTGGCAAATGTCCAAGTATTTGCTCTGGTCAGCATGGGATCCGATTATGGGAGGTGGTGTGCCGCTACTTGGGGGACTAACTCGCAACATTACCGATTTTTTTGCTTTGGAGTATTGGAATTTAACTACCGATGATACCACTACTCCAACCCAGTTAGATGTAAATGATACATATCGTATTCTGGCAGATTTGTACAATACCAGTGTTAGCCAAATACGGAATGAGATAAATAATTACGACGATGAACTTGCTAAACTGGATGATCTGCAACAGAGCGAGTGGGCAGTAATTGGACAGCTGAGTAGTGAAAGTGTTACTTATACCGGCAGCGATGGAATACAGGGGATATATGAATCAAAAATCAATTCTCTGCGCGAGAGTTTAAACAGTATTCAAAATGCAGAAAGACTAGTGGTGATGTTGATTGAAGCTAAAGTTCGTCTTACAAAAGTTGTCCTCAAATTAACCACTGGACTGGGTAATTTTGAAGTTGACGAGGCCGCGGGAGCAGCGCTAAAAGCTGGCATGGACAGTCGCCTTTTGGCTTTTGACCTTAAGTTGGCTGGCATAAAAAATAAGGTTGAGAATGCCAATAAGCAAAAACAAGAAGCTGAAATGGTGGAAAAAGCGGCTTATGTGGCGCTAGGGAGTGCGGTTGGAGTTGGTATCGCAATCGTGCTACTTGTTTTAGGCATATTTACTGGCGGGGCCAGTGTCGTAGTCGCTATTGGTTTTATTGCGGCTATGGGGCAACTGGGAGCTGCAGTTGGGCAAATTGTTTATAATGCTGTGAATAAAATCGATGACAATATTTACGATAAAACCGATTACTACTCGGTAGATAAAACACAAGATGAAATTGAAAAAATGTACAATTCTCAGCTTGATAAAATTGATGAGAATTCGCATGGTGATGGAGAAAATAGTAAAGATCCATTATCTGCTGGCGACCAATGGGTTAAAGATACCGAGCTATTTATGGAAGTTCGCAACGAATTAACCAAGATCTATTTATATGAACAGATAATGCTGATGACGATTAAAGCCCAGGAAGATTTAAAATTTATTGCTTTATCCAATTCAACAGGAGTCTTTTTGGGTGGTGATTTTCAGGAAGCTCGTGAAACGGCAAAAGCTAGGATGGATACCAAGGTTAAGGCTTATGAACTTAAAACCGAAATGGTAGAAGATATTATTTCCCGCCGCAACCTTAACGTTTCACAAAAAACCGAAACTAATTGGGCGATTGTTTCTGCGGCAATCTCTGCCATTTCTATTGTCTGTGCCGGATTTGGTACGGTGGCGGAAGAAGCGTTGCAAAAAGTTTTGGAGGGGGCTCAGGCGGGGTTAGATATAGCTGGAGCAGCTCTTAACTCGGCCAAAAATTATTTTGATGCAACGGCTGGTTATGGTGAATTAGAGGAATATAAAAATAACATTGAGATGATTACTTTGCTAACTAATAATTGTTTTGATTCTGAGAGCCAACAGATATTGCGCGGGGCCTTAACCGATATGCAGGCCGCAAATATGACTACCTCGATCGGTTCTGGTCAGGTAGCAGTCAATAGCTCTTTATATTATGAAAATATGCGAGCGATACAGTGTTTATACAATCGGATAATTCTTTCGTTGCGGGTAGCTGAGGCTATTTGTAAGGTGCGTGCGAGGATTGCTGGCGCGCCATCTTCTTTTGGAGCAGCCGATGCAGTAGAAGCGGAAAAGGCTAATTACTTAAAACAATTGGATTTGGCTTTTGAAAGTGTGCAAACCTATGTCGATCGGAGTAATGAAATGGCCCAAGCTTGGCGCCAATTGGCCGTATCCGCCACGTTAGTTGTTGTCCAAATATTAATGAAAGTATCCGAAAAATTTGAGTTGACGGATAAAATAAAAGATAAACTAGGAGATTGGGCGGAGGGGAAACTAGAAACAAAAGACGGTAAGATACCAGAAATTACACTTATTGATAGTGTTAAAATACGTGAAAAGCTTGCTGGTGCTTTGACCGGTCAAAAAGCTTGGGATGGAACGATTGGGGTTCGAGATTTAACTAGCGGAATTGTTGATTTGGCCACCAATTCAACCTTTCTAACTTTTATAATAAATAAAATCTATGATGGTTCTTGCAATCGCAATGCAGTTGAAGCAAAGAAAGGAGACAAGCTTTCAACAAATACTGGATCAACCGTTAATAATGTAGAAAATGCGGCATACAATAATCAGCTCAACATGGCTACGCTACAACTCAATTCCGAAGCCTTGGGGATGGAGCAGCAGAAATTGCAAGAATTACAGTCTTTTATTACTAGTATGATTCAGGACAATATCGACTCTATTATGAATGACACTTCAAAATTGTCTTTGGATGCTTTTAATGGCCCAGAACAATTAGGAAAAGGGCGGGAAGGCTCGAAAGAACTTCCCATTCCAGTAAGTGAGCAGGCCATTTTTGCTAGACAATTGCAGCGTTTATCGAACGATGTTAATTGGAAAGATTCAGTGAGTGTGTCAAATTATTTTAGAGCCGTTGATCAGCTGGTCGCTGGAGCAAAAAATGCCGAAGAAAATCCTTTAGATGAAAATCAACGCCAAAGAATGGCGGCGGCAGCGGCGATCTTGGTCGCAGAAAAAGTTGCCCAAAAAGATGCTCAATCGGTCGTACAAAATATATTTGATACTCAATTAAATAGTACTGAGTCTAGAAGCCAGCTGCAGTTAAAGTACGCTGAAGCAATTCTTGCTGCTATGGCTAAAAATGCTAAAGGCGATGCTAAAAGAGCTTTGGATCAAGTAGTTAATTCGCGCATTTTTGAGGTTTGGAGGAGAGTTGCAAGTAATGAAATGAATCCGACCGAAGCCAAAGAGATTTGTTCCTTAGTAGCAATTGATCGACCCGAAGTGGTGGCAACCGCAATGCGGACAGCCGATTTATTAAAAGATCCAGACTCCGTTGCCGCTGCTTTGCCGGAACAGGAAGATCCTGAAAAGTTGGTGCCAAAGCGCCAGCTGTTAATTGATATTTTTGCGCGAGCAAAAGTCCTTGAGGGTATGGCCAAAACTGAAAATCCAACGCCAGAACAAATTGCTAGTTATCAAGAACATCTTGCTCTTTTAAGAACTGATGTGGTTAAATTGCAAGCTTTATTTGAAGGAGTTGCGGTTGGTTCTGAACGCTATCAGGCCATTGAAGCCGAATTTGGTATCATGGATGAGAACCAGCTGGCAAGTTGTTTACTCGGCTTAAAAGAAGATAAAGGCTTTAAAAAGTTATCTCGATTTTTCCCTAATTTGGGAATGTGTATTGGTGAAGCAATTGATATATTGCAAACCATCCAAACGATGCAAAGCGATGCAGGCGAACTTACCCGATTAGCGACCGAAGCAAAAGGAAATCTTAATGCTATGCGGCAAATGGTAGCTGACCGTGGCTACGCTCCTGGAAAGCAGGGAAGGCTAGAAAGAAAATTGGAGAGAAGAGAGGAAAGGGGCGTTCTGCTTAATAGTCAGCCTGACTCTGGTTCAGGGTCTTTTGAGAGTGATTTTGTCTCCATGGTAACAGCCGTAGCAGATAACAGCAACCATTCTGGTGGTGATCAGGGTGATAGTTCTGACCAAGGATTTGGCCGGAGACAGCAAAACGGAGCAGAAGTCTGGGAAGGTTGGATGGATGCCCAAAATGGTGTTACTGCCGGTAGAGAGGGTGGGGTTTCTGTTTAACTAAAGAATCTCTTCTAGTTTAACTTTACCTTCGTATAAGGCTTTTCCAACGATAGCGCCTTCTGCCCCAGTTGTCCTCAAATTATCGACATCTTGTTTAGAAGAAATTCCACCCGAAGCAATGACTGGGACATTTATTGAATTGATAAAGTTGCGGATTGCTTCTACATTTGGCCCGCCCAACATGCCATCTCGACTAATATCGGTATAAATAAATCTTCTTACCCCTAACTTAATGGCTTCTTTGGCCAAGGTTAAAACGTCTTTGGGAGATAATTTTGCCCAGCCCTCGGTGGCAATTTTGCCGTCGCGAACATCCACGGCAACTGCGATACGGTCATCAAAGGCCTCGCAAAATTTGGCCAGGGTATTTGGATTGTTTACTGCGGTAGTTCCGAGGATAGCACGATCAACCCCAAAATCGAGTAATTCTTTGATAATGTCAAAATTACGAATCCCGCCACCTACTTGGATGGGGACATCAACTTCTTTGGCGATACTTTTGATTATATCCAAATTTTTGGGAAGGCCAGTGCGGGCACCATCCAGATCAATTACGTGTAGTCTTTTTGCTCCTAAGGCCACCCATTTTTGGGCCATCTGAAGGGGATCCTCGGAATAGACTGTTTCGGCGTTGTATTGGCCTTGTTTGAGACGCACGCACTTACCATTTAAAAGATCAATTGCTGGGATAATTTCAAAATCACTCATTACTTACATAGACCTCCGAAATTCTTTAAAATTTTCAGTCCGGCAGGACCGCTTTTTTCTGGATGAAATTGGATGCCAAACAAATTTTCTTTCCAAACAGAAGAAGTATATTCTATACCATAATCGGTAGTAGATGCAATTACTCTTTCATCCCCTGGTTCAACGAAATAAGAATGGGCAAAATACATCATCTCTCCGTCTTCAATGCCAGCGAAGATGGGGGAGGGATGTTTGATCAGTAAGCGGTTCCATCCCATGTGAGGGACGCTCAGTTCAGACCAGGGAGTATCTGTAAAATTAAATTTCTTCACTTTTCCTTTTAAAATGCTAAGCCCTTTTTCGCTGCCTTCCTCCGAAGATTCAAAAAGATGCTGCATCCCAAGACAAATCCCCAAAAAAGGTTTGTTTAAGGCAATTGATTCCTCAATTATGGTCTCAAGTCCTAAAGAGCGAAGTTCTTTTATGGCGCTATCAAATGAGCCAACTCCGGGCAAAACCACTCCTTTTGCACCACGGATCACATTTTTATCTTTGGTGATTTCGGCAAGAAAACCTAATTTTTCAAAGGCTTTTTCGACACTGCGCAGATTGCCGGACCCGTAATCGATAATGGCTATAGACATAATGCAGCCGCTCCGAGAACGCCGGCTTTGGTGCCCAGTTTTGCGCGGACGATTTTTACTGAACGGGCGGGTAAAGTGAGAGCATATTTTTTAAAATCATTTTTAATGGGGGAAAGGAGCAACTCTCGCATATTGGAAAGACCACCGCCAATAATCACCATTTCGGGGTTGAATATATTTACCAAGTTACCAACTCCAATTGCGATGGCTTGAGCCATTTCATGAATGGCTTTTTGGGCTTCTTTGCTGCCTTGTCTAGCAGCCAGTTCAAGAGCCAATGCATCCATACCGGTTATTTTTTTAAGGGCGCTGCCTGAAGCAATGGCCTCGAGACAGCCGCGCTTTCCACAACCACACAACGGGCCGCTTGGATTAATTTGCATATGGCCAAACTCACCAGCCGAACCGTTTGCCCCGCGATAAAGTTTGCCGTCAATGATAATTCCCCCGCCAATACCGGTCGAAACGGTCATATAAATAAAATTTGAGGCACCTCTGCCGGCACCAAATTTGGCTTCGGCTAAGGCGGCGCAATTAGCATCATTATCAACATAGACAGGGACAGCAAACATTTTATGCAAGATTTGTTTCAAATGTACTTTGTGCCATCCTGGCAGGTTGGGTGCGCCGATTACAATTCCCTTTTCATATAATATAGGGCCAGGGGCTCCAATGCCAATGGCTCTGATCTTGGCTTTTTTGCTTTCAATTAATAGATGAATAGCTTTTACGATATTTGCAATGACTTGTTTTTTGCCTTTTGCGGCTTCGGTGGGGATTTGGACATCCATTATTGTTTTTCCAGAAGGGTCTGTTAGGATGCCGGCGATTTTGGTTCCGCCCAAATCAATTCCAATTAGCATGATAGAATCAGTATATCAGACGTAAAAAAGGTTGACAAGAAAAAATCCATCGGCTAGAATGGCTGTGCAAATGAAAAGTTTGTTAATTATTATTCAAATTGTTTCCGCCATATCACTGGTAGTTATGGTGTTATTGCATTCCGCCAAAGGAGAAGGACTTGGTGGCATTGGTGGTTCAGCGCGCTTGTTTGGAACCCCCAAAGGATTAGAGGAAGGTTTAGACCGGATCACTTGGGGATGTGCAATTGTTTTCTTAGCGGTTTCCCTGTTACTGGCGATTGTAAAATAAAGGGCTTGATTTTTTTGCAGTGGGTTTGGTAGACTAGGAGGCAATGATGAGGATAGAAGATATTAGTCCCGCGTTAAATGCTTCTTTTTTTCAGATATTCCCTATTGCTGCCAAAATTCTTGTTGTTTTAATCCTTTTCCTGGTTGGTTTTATAGTAGCAAAGGCTCTTGGTTGGTTGGTAACGGCTTTTTCCCGCTTAATTCAATTAGATCTCTTGGCCCAAAAGAGTGGCTTTGAAACACTACTGGAAAAAGCGGATATTAAAAAAACTACATCGGAATTATTTGGCAATTTAATCTACTGGATTGTTATTTTTGTTTTCTTTATTGCCGTTTTAGGTTATTTCCATTTACCAGTTCAGGCCGTTTTGGTTAAAGTATTTAGTTATATGGGGATTGTCTTCTTGGCGGCTTTTATTTTGGCTTTAGGAGTTTTTTTGGCAGGTTTAATTGCCGGTATTGTTAAAGTGATATTGGCTAATCTAGGTATGGAAGCGGCAAAATCTGTTTCCAGGATTGTTTACTATATTATAATCACTTTTTCTTTTCTACTTGCCCTAGCCGAGCTTGGTATACCAACGGCTGTCTTTGTGCCGCAGATTGGCGTTATTATAGGGGCCATTGGTTTAGCGGCGGCAATTGCCTTTGGGCTTGGTTGCAAAGACATGGCGGCCGATTTTTTGTATAATTTATTTAGGGGAAAATAAGCACGAGCTTGTTTTAGTTTATAAAAAAAAGGGGGTGAAAAAAAATGAAAAAATTATTATTATTAGTATTAGTTATTGTTGTATCAATGGCATGTGTTGCCCAAGCTGCTACCAAGGTAGCGGTTCCTGCCAAAGCTTCTGGATGGGTGGTCGGTGTTGAAAACGCCATGCCATACATTCGGTTAATGCCTGACAAGGACATGTCAGTTGATCTTGGTGCAACCGCCACATACACGAGTTCCACTGCGTACACCGCAAACGTTATGGCCCGGTTGAACATGAAATTAGCCGATATTAGCGCAATAACCACTGGTTGGGGGGTACAACTCAATGTAGCTCAAGTACAAGCTGCAGCGAGCACTACCAGCTTTTCTGGTTCATTGTTGATGTCAGCTGATTATACCGTGGTTAGCGGAGTAGTGGTTTATGGAAACTTAAACCTGTTAACTGTTAACGCGAACAACGGCGCGGCGACACTGCTTACAGGCAGTGCCCCTTCCGTGTATACCGGTATCAGAGTTAATATCTAAGTTTTTTTTGTTTGATTCAAAAGAAGCTCTCATTTTTAAATGAGGGCTTCTTTTTTTTGTCAATTTGCTAATGCTGAAATTTATATGTTAGGATTAAACCACAAAGGGGGTGAAATAAATGAAAAAAATAGTTTTATTCTTGCTAGTTATTTTTACGGTTGGTAGCATGAGTGCTTTTGCCGCGACTGCTAAGGCCAGTGCCAAGGCCAAAGCAACTGGTTGGGTTTTTGGGGTAGAAAATTCTGGATTGGTCAATACTCCTTTGCCCTATATTTCTTTTGCGTTAAATGACAGTCAAGCTGTAGATGTTGGCTTGTCCTACGTTAATGCCAATTCCAATAATAATGGTATTACTGCCTGGGGAAGACTTGATAATAAAATTGCTGATTTTGGATCAGTAACTACTAATTGGGGGGTGGGGCTTGCCCTGCAATCTGGCAAAACGGCCGGACAGGACTTTAACACCATTACTTTAAACGGTATTTTGGGAGTTGAATACGCCTTTACCAGTATTTTATCTGTCTATGGAAATGTGAATGTGCTTACTCTTTCCAGCCAAACTTTGGCTGGGAACTCAAGCACAGCTTATTCGGTATTAACTGGGGATAATTTATTATATACCGGTTTTAAAGTTAGACTCTAAAGTCCTTTTTTGTTAAAAAGAGTCCCTATCTTACATAGATGGGGGCTCTTTTTGTCTTTCTTGCGATATTGCCTTTCTCTATGCTAAAATGCAGACGTGATAAGCCAAGTGATTGTATTTGTGTTGGCAGCTTTAATTTGTTTTTTTCTTACTTATCTCCTGCTCATCTTCTTGCGTTCCTTAAATATTAGGCAATCTATTCGTGAGGAAGGGCCCACTTCTCACCAAGCTAAGGCTGGTACCCCCACCATGGGAGGGATAGGGATTGTTATTACCATCCTCATTTTTGGTTTAATCTTTTTTGATTTTGAGATTAACCTCAATTATTTGGCTTTCTTGTTTTTAGTTTTGGGTTTTGCTCTGCTTGGGTTTGCTGATGATTTTGTCAAAGTATTTAATAAAAGGAATTTGGGACTTACCTTTTGGCAAAAAATCATTATTCAAACCGTGCTTGCTGGCTTGTTTTCTCTTTTTCTGATTATTTCTGGCCATAATTTGACAGTAGCTGGATTTTTAAAGAATTGGGGATTCCAACTTACTCCTTATTACTTTTTACTTACCACTTTTTTAATTGTAGGCACGGCCAATGCCACTAATCTAACGGACGGCTTAGATGGTCTTTTAGCAGGGACGGCCGGAATTGCCTTTTTAGCCTTTTCGATCTTATCGGTTAGACTGGGTTATTTTTCTGCGGCCACTTTTTGTTCGGCTGTTGCTGGAGCTACCTTAATATTTTTATATTTTAATTTCCCAAAAGCGAAGGTATTTATGGGAGACGTTTCTTCGCTGGCCTTGGGTGCGGCGCTGGCGGGAATTGCGGTTTTAATCCATAAAGAACTCCGACTTTCTATTATCGGATTAGTATTTTTGGTTGAGGCGTCGTCAGTCATACTACAGGTGTTTTCGTATAAATTTTTTAAGAAGCGAATTTTTAAAATGAGTCCGCTGCATCATCATTTTGAAATGTTGGGGTGGGGGGAGAACAAGGTTGTGATTGGGTTTTGGCTGGTAGGATTGATACTGGGAATTATCGGAGTTTCTCTTTAATTATGCAGAGCACAACTAAAACGATTGCTAAAAACTTTTCCTTTTTGTTTCTTGGTAATGGAATTAGTGGGGCAATCAATGTCCTTACGGCAATATATATCGCTAGAGTTCTGGGCGCAGCTACTTTTGGTGTTTTTCAGTTTGCGATTGCCTTTTTGATCTATTTAGCTATCATCGTTGATTCCGGGATGTCCATGTTTGGCATTCGTGAGGTTGCCAGTAACAAATTCAAGGCTGGCAGTATTGTCCTTAACATCTTTGTCGTCAGATTTATTGCTTCAGTTTTAATTTATGCAATAGCTGCTCTAATAATTGTGCTTTTGCCAACTACTATATATTTTAGGACAATCTTTTTATTGGTTTTTTTGCAGATATTTTATCGGGCATTAAATCCTGAGTGGGTGTTTCAGGGATTGGAAAGGACTGAGTTTAACGCACTTTTTCGGATCCTTTGTTCTGCAAGCACTTTTGCTCTGATTTTTATTTTTGTCCCTAATGAGCAGCATTTGCTGCGTATTCCTTTGATTCAGTTTTCTGCCGGCATTATATTTACTATTTTTATTTTAATTTTCCTGTTCACTAAGATATTATCGGTTAATATTAAAATGTTTAATCCTCGCGGCTGGTTTAGCTTATTTATTATAGCCTTCCCGTTGGGAGCTTCTGCTCTTTTAACGCAGATTTATAGTAATCTCGATGTGATAATGCTTGGCTTTATCAGCAAGCCAGAAATTGTTGGCTTCTATAGTGCCGCTTATCAAATCTTCAATGTTTTATTAGCAGCTTTTTTTGTCTGGCAAGCTACGGCTATCCCCACGGCTACGCGCCGCATTCTTGAAGATAAGGAGAAAGCGAAAGTTTTTCTTGAAAAATACATTCGCTTAACTATGTTAGCAATCATTCCTGCGGTGGTCTTGATTTATCTGTTTTCCCCAATAATTATCGCGCTTTGTTTTGGCGAAGGATATTTTCCAGCGGCAGGTGTTTTGCAGTGGTTAATATGGACCATGTTACCGCTAGTGATAGGAAGTACTTTAGGGCTTCTAGTGCTAATATCAGCTGGGAAATATGGTTATTATTTTTGGGCCGGAGCAGCCGGCGCTACGATTAATTTTATATTAAATATGTTATTAATTCCTCAATATAATATGTACGGGGCAGCCTTCGCTACTATTGTAGCTGAATGTCTGGCTTGCCTGGTTGCCTTTTATTTTGCCAGGAAGGTGTTACGGTTAAATTTGCTTTCAAATATGCTTGCCCCGCTTTGTGTGGGTTGTCTTGCCTTGCTTATTAATGTTTTTGTGGTTGTTTATGGGGTTGGATATGGCCAGAATATCTGTGCCTTTATTAGCGGGTCAATCTTTGTAGCCATCTATCTGATCTTCTTACTGGTATTTGAGAGGAAATTATTAGTATCTTTGGCCAGAGAAATATTAAGCAGATTTTTGGTTAGACAAAATGTAATAGAAGTTTGAGATTGTCGAAAAATAAAAATATCTTTTCAAGGAGAAAATTATGCCTTTAATTAGTGTTGTTACCCCTTGTTTTAACGAAGAAGAGAACATTGACGAAATCTATCGTTATGTAAAGGAACTTTTTTTAAAGTTGCCCAAGTACTCTTACGAACATATTTTTATTGATAACTCATCAACCGACAAAACCGTGAAGATCTTAAAGCAAATTGCTCTGCAAGACCATAATATTAAAATCATCGTAAATACGCGTAATTTTGGCCATATCCGTTCTCCCTACTATGCTCTTTTGCAAGCAAAGGGGGCAGCGGTTGTTTCTCTTGCAGCTGACTTCCAAGATCCGCCGGCGATGATAATTGATTTTATAAAGAAATGGGAAGAAGGCTTTCCTATTGTCATAGGGGTAAAAAAACAGAGCCAGGAATCACGCCTTATGTTTGCTGTCCGTAAACTCTATTATAATATTATTGCGCGGCTTTCTGAGATTGAGCAAATTCCCAATTTTACTGGTTTTGGATTATATGATCAGAGGGTAATTTCTACTTTACGCCAGATTAATGACCCTTATCCCTATTTCAGGGGATTAATCTGTGATTTAGGCTTTTCGATTGCTAAAGTTGAATATCTTCAACCGGTGCGGCTAAGAGGGATTACCAAAAATAGCTTTTATACACTTTTTGACATGGCAATGCTAGGAATAACTAATCATTCTAAGGTCCCTTTGCGACTGGCAACCATGCTAGGTTTTTTGGTTGCAGCCGTCAGTTTTTTTGTCGCTTTGGTATATTTTATTTATAAAATTATCAATTGGAATGGGTTTGATGTTGGACTTGCCCCTCTTGTTATTGGTTTATTCTTTTTTTCCGCGGTGCAGCTTTTTTTTATAGGAATAATTGGTGAATATATCGGATCAATCCACACCCAGGTCCAAAAAAGGCCATTAGTGATCGAAAAAGAACGTATCAATTTTTAATCATGCAACAGCTTTACTCTCGGCATAAAGACAAGATAAACTATTTATTGGTTGGTGGTTGGAATACATTGTTTGGTTATTTAGTCTTTGTCGGGTTATATTTTTGGTTGGGAAATCGGACCAATTATCTTGTATTACTCCTAATCAGTAACGTACTTAGTATAACCAACGCCTATATTGGTTATAAATTATTGGTATTTAAAACCAGAGGGAATTATTTTCGTGAATATTTGCGTTTTTATATGGTTTATGGGGCAGCTATATTAATAAATTTCTTGTTGCTGCCTATTGCGGTCGAAGTATTAAAAATTACTCCCCCAGTTGCCCAAGGGATTCTTATGTGGCTGACAGTTGTTGTGAGCTATATTGGGCACAAATACTTTTCCTTTGGGGGAAACAATCGTTAGCTGTTTGGGTTAGGTGAAAAGACCTCTGCACAGTAAAACAATACGATTGGGGTTGAAACCATTACCAGCCGATCAAGTAAGGTTCCATCAAGAAGGTAAGCAAAGGCGTGGCCAAGGCTAAAATCAAAAAATAGGGCAAAGATATTTAGTATAATTATTGTTAATAAAAAAAGAATTGGTCTGGTCGTTTTTTTCCATAAGCAAAATAAAGTTGCCAGGATAAACATTCCCCAAAGCAAATGCCAGTCGGAATATAAAAAAAGTTTGTTTAGCAGTGTGCTGAATACGACTTGAAAATTGCTGCCTGCTGCTGTATTGCTTGCTTGAGTAGCTACCTCTTGAGTAGCAACTCCAAGCGTTCCCCAAAAGATACTAGCTTGGCTGTAAATTATCCATGGCAGAGTAAGAAGTATAAAATATCCAGCAGGGAGAATGAATGATCTAAGCTGAGAAGCTAATAGTTTTCTTTTGAAAATAAATAAATACATAATAATCGAGACAAGATTGATAGCTGCTAAAAAGATGCCTCCTCTTTTTATCCAAAGGGAAAAAGCAAGAAAAACTAGCGATAAAGTAAAAAAGTCATGGGCTGCAATGGTTAATTGCGTTTTTTGATCAATCTCTTTAATAAATAAAAATAAATAAATGGTAGAGATCGCGTAATAGGCGGTTTGTGAAAAATCGACATAAGCAGTTGTAGCATGAAAAACCATGAATGGAAATGAGCTCAGGAGGAAGGTGAATAATAAGCTGAATTGCCTAGGCCAAAATCTTCTGGCCTGACTGTAAAAGACCCCCAATAAACAAATGAAAATGATTGGATAAAAAAGTTTTATTAGGCAATCATTAAAGCTTTGTAGGCTGATAAGCAGCCAAGCTTGAGATAGATAGGCAAAAAATGGTTTGTCATGGATGGTTTGCAGTATAAATGAATCAAGAAAAGTGTGTTTGATAAATATGGCTTTAGCCCCAACCGAGTACATCGAAATGGCATCAATATCAATTACCGGCTTAATTAGTGCTTCAAAAAAAACGTAAATAAACTTTAGCGACATAAGAGCCATCAATGATATTTCAATCCAAGTAAGCCCCTGAGGCATTGTTAATTGGGAGAGCTCATTTCGATTGAAAAAGAAGCTTTTATTGAAGAAAAGGAAAATAGCCATAACAAGACAAACAAGCAGGTCGCCGGCCAAGATATAGGCCAGGGTCAAAGGGATTTTAATAAAAGGCAAAATAAACATGAGTATTACTTGCAAGGCTATCCCAGCTAGCATTGCCAGAAAAAACTTTTCCATTAATCGTAATCCATTTCTGCTTATTACCGAGGAAAGCGCGCAAGTGCCGAGAGTAAATGGGACAAGAAGAGCAACCAATAGATTTATGATTAGCATATTATTTCCTTTTAATTAGTATATAAGCATTTTCTCGCATTTTGGCAAAAGGCTGATAGTATAGGTTGATCTCTTTTTCTGCTGGAGCGTCATAAACCAGCAAATATTCTGCTCCTTTTTGGTATTCGTGGGGGTATAAATAATAAACAGCCTTAATGTCATCGTAAATCTTTCCAAAACGGTGATCAAAAGAGACGGCCACTGGTAATTTTTGCTCACAAAATTGGATGAAGGCATAGAAGTCCCCTTGATTAACCATTGCTCTCTTTGTTTCAATATCTTTCCCAATCAAAGGCAAATCAGATTGGAGATTATTCCAATTTGAAATCAAAGTGCTGGCTTCTAAAATAAGCCAAAAACAAGTAATTACTAGTAAAAGCTTCTTGATCAATGCTCCATAAGCGGGTTTCTTCTTTTTAGCTTTGATCAGCAAGATAAAATAGTTTGCAAAAAAGAGAAGGAGGCTAAGACCAATCAGCCAATAAATATAAACATAGATTGAGCGGCCAAAAAGGGTGGGGCTAGGCATAGTGTTAATGGTATAGCCGACTATATTTCTTCCATAAGGTCCAAAAAATTCCTGCCAACCTGACTGAATATTGGTGAGGAGGTTGCCAGAGACTAATTTTGCTTGCGGGAGGCTGATTGCGGCGGGATCCATTTCGGGAAAGAGAATAAAACCTTTTGTCCAACCGATCCACCCTTGGTTTTGGGAAGCAATGTTAAAAGAATATGTATGATCGCCCTTTTTTATTTTAAACCAGAGGCTTTTTATTTGGTTAAATTGAGGGTCATAGTTATTAACCCAGAAAATGCGGGCTGTCCCGTTTTCTTTGGCCGATAATGAAATGATAAGGGTATTCAATTCGGCTGAATCTGCATTTATTTGACTGCTAGCCCAGTAGGGTTGCCCCTGAACTGGCTTAAAATCAATTGAGATATCATCTGCCAGGGTTATTGTGGGTAACACTAGCATAACTAATGCAATTAGGACTAATTTAATTTTCATTAGCCACATTATACCTTATTTTACGCTGCTTGATTGGCAATACGGGTATGATATACTTTTATTTGAGGTGATAATTGATGAAAGTGGTGATCTTATGCGGTGGACAAGGAACTAGATTACGCGAGGAAACTGAATACCGTCCTAAGCCATTGGTGCCGGTCGGCGAAATGCCTATTTTATGGCATATAATGAAAATTTACTCTCATTTTGGCTTTAAGGACTTTATCCTGTGCTTGGGATACAAGGGTGAAATGATAAAGGACTATTTTTTAAAGTTTGAAGAATTAGCGAATGATTTCACCTTGAACTTGCGGTCCAACAGCGAAAGGGTCTATCACCATAGAAAAGAACAACTAGAAGATTGGCGGATAACATTTGTAAATACCGGGCAAAAAAACCAAACGGGCAGCCGAGTTGCTCAAATTAAAGAATTTATTGGAGAGGATGATAACTTTTTGTTGACTTACGGCGATGGGGTTGCCCAAATTGATCTTGATAAACTAGTTGCCTTTCATCTGAAACATGGCAAAATTGCTACCATGACCGGGGTTCGTCCACCTTCGCGTTTTGGAGAAATTGTGGCAGAGGGAAATAGGATTATCAGCTTTAATGAAAAACCGTCAGTGGCACAGGGGTATATAAATGGCGGTTTTTTTGTTTTTAAACGACAAATTTTTGACTTTTTGTCGCTTGATGAGGACTGTGCCTTGGAGCGAAAACCGCTTGAGGCAATTGTTAAAAAAGGCGAATTAATGATGCATCCTTTGGATACTTACTGGCATTGTATGGATACTTATCGTGATAATTTGCTTTTAAATGATCTTTGGGAAAGTGGAAAAGCTCCTTGGAAAGTTTGGGGATAAATAATATTAATGTCTAATCCATTGTTCAGAAATAGAAACTTGGCAATTGCAGCTTTATCAATTTGCTCAGCAATTATATCAACAGTGCTTATTCTCATATGCTTTAATTTCATTTTTCCCGCAGAAACAACATTTGTAGACAAACAAGATGCTTTTATTGTCCCAGCACAAATGTTTCATCCTGAATTAAGAGAACGGCAGCTTTATTTCTTTGGCACTTCCTTATTGGTTCTTTTTTTGGGCGGGTTTTATGCATTTTTTCGATCGCATATGTCTTCGGAAAATATAATATTTAATGTAAATAGAGCATCTGCGCTAATTTTTGTTGTATCCGCAGTTTTGATTGCGGCATATAGCCTAATTAATTTCCCAGCTGTTTTGTTGTGCAGGTTTTCCGTTTATAAATGGATAGGGATGCTTTTTTTATTGTTCTTTGCTTTTGCTGTAACAATATTTGTATCGAAGTATCATAAGCAGAGTGTACTAAATCTTTTTGCCAAGGCTGTAGCAATCCTTGCCTCATGCGTTGCGTTCTTCTTCGGGTGTTTTGGCTTGGGAGCCATCAACAATAGTGCCGTTTATACTGATCATTTTAATGCGGTATTCCATTCTATGGTTCAAGTCCATCTTGGGAAATATCTTTTGGTTGATATTGTTAATCTATATGGATTGTATCCGCATTTTTTAAAGCCGATATTTTGGGTTATTGGCTTATCTGTCCTTAAATTCACCATTGTAATGTCTATTATAATGTTGTTGTCGTTGGTCTTTCTTTACTTGTTTATCAAAGAATATATTAATGATAAGCTTATCGCCTCTGCTGGATATGTGGTAATTGTTTTTTGGTGCTATCTATTTTCACGTATATATTCGAACAATCATGACTGCTATTTTCAGTATTTTCCTATAAGGTTCTTTTTCCCTGCTTGTATTTGTTATTTGGCAGGCAGGTATATATCAAGTAAAAGCAAATTAATTTATTATCTATCTTTTTTTGTTGCAACAATAGCCCTATTCTGGAATTTTGATACCGGAATTGTAGTTTTATTATCTTGGATAATACTATTGATTTATCAATCTTTGCTAACTCGAAACTATTGGCTTGTGTTGAAGCATCTTATGGTTGCTCTGGCTTTTTTTATAGGCGTATTAACATTATATTCACTGTATATTTTTTCATTTAGCGGGAACATTCCCAATTATGCGTCTAATTTTATTTACCAGCAGGCATATTATTCTTATGGTTATAAGATGATCCCAATGAAGTTCTTTCATCCTTGGATAATTGTTTATTTTCTTTATTTAATTGGTGCTTTTCTAGGCATAAAAGCATTAATCGATCGTCAAGCAAATGAAAAAAGCATGTTGATTCAATTTGTGTCTTTTGTGGGATTTGGGATATTTGTATACTATCAAGGACGAAGTCATGATTTTGTTCTGGTGACTGTTTCCTATCCGGCCATATTATTGCTAATCATTTATCTAGATCAGCTAAATGAATATCTAAAACAAAATAAAAACTCAATCTATCAACTGTTTAACTATTGCATTAGTTTTGGGCTTATTTTTTCCCTGTTGTTTTGCGTTTCCTCCTTGCCCTTTGCATATAATGTCATTTATCAGCGTTGGAAGCTTAGCGTTATCCAGCCTAATTCGGCAATAATCAAGAATGTTAATTTTATTTCAAAGGATTATAGATCAATTAATATGGTGTTGATTATTTCAATGCACTCAGGAATATATTCTTTAGCGGCAGGCAAGTCTTATCCTGTAAATATGCCAGGTCCCCAGGAGCTTATGTTTAAAAAGGATTTCAATCAATTAATTGCATTTATTAAAAATTCCCCGAGTGGAACTATTGTTTTTTATGATGTGGCTTATGATCATCCAGAAATTGAACAATATTTACGTTCGGACTATACCTTTATTGGGAAAAGCCCAGATAATAGTATTAAGAAATATGTAAAGAGGTCTCGTATTGAAAAAAAGTAGTTTTTGGAAGGGCCGCAAGGTATTTATTACCGGACAGACCGGATTTAAAGGCACCTGGCTCTCAATTTATCTAAATTATTTGGGAGCTGAAGTTACGGGGTATGCCTTGAATCCGCCCACTAGCCCAAGCCTTTTTAAGCTCTGTCGGGTCGACCAACTGGTTGATTCACATATCGGTGATATTCGAGATAGCGACAACCTAATAAAAGTAATACACAAAGCAAAACCAGAAATCATAATCCATATGGCTGCCCAGCCGCTGGTTAGAGAATCATACAAGAATCCGGTTGAAACCTACACAATCAATGTTCTTGGAACCGTTAATTTGTTAGAGGCGGCCCGCAGCTGCAAAGCGGTAAAAGCCATTGTCAATATTACTACGGATAAATGTTACGAGGTGAAGGGGATAGGGAGTAGGGGGCAGGGTTATTTGGAGGGGGATCCACTGGGTGGTTATGATCCGTATTCCAGCAGTAAGGCTTGCAGTGAAATAGTTACCGCGGCTTATCGCCGTTCCTTTTTGAGCCCTAGGGTGGCAGTGGCTACGGCTCGAGCCGGTAACGTTATTGGGGGTGGAGATTGGGCGGCCGATCGCTTAATTCCCGATTTTGTGCGGGCGATTTTGAAAAACGAAAAAATTATGGTTCGCTGTCCCAAAGCGGTTCGTCCCTGGCAGCATGTGTTAGAACCATTAACGGGCTATCTATTATTGGCGCAAAAACTTTGTCTTGATGGGGAGAAATATGCAGGTGCCTGGAACTTTGGTCCGGAAAAAAGTGATGCTAAGACGGTTGATTGGATTGTAAAGCGACTCTGCCAAAAATGGGGGCAGGGAGCTTCGTATGCTATTGACCGTGGAAAACATCCGCACGAAACCCATTATTTGCGTTTAAATATTGCCAAGGCCAAAAAAGAACTAGGTTGGAAACCGCAGTGGGATCTTGATATGGCCTTGCAAAAAGTGATGGACTGGACACTAGCATACAAAAATAGGCAGGATTTGCGAGAGGTTTGTATCGGTCAAATTAAGGATTACATGCAATGAAGCAGTTTTATTATTTGTGGATATCCCTACGCCCCAAGCAATGGCTCAAAAACCTAATCATTTTTGCCGGGATTTTATTTGCTTTAAAATTATCTAATCTGCCTTTATTCATCAATACTGTTTATGCCTTTCTCTTGTTTTGTGCTGTAACCAGTTGTATTTATTTAATTAATGATTTGAAAGATATGCAAAATGATAAACTGCATTCTTCTAAGAAGCTGCGTCCGCTTGCTAGTGGAGCCTTGTCTCCGATTATCGCTAAATTGTTTGTTATTGTGGCTTTGCCTTTTTCCTTGTTTTTTTCTTATCAATTAAATGTTAACTTTTGTTATCTTGTTGTGGCATATATCATAATAATGCTTGGTTATACTTTTGGTTTGAAAAAAATAGTTATTCTTGATGCTTTTATAATTGCAGCTGGCTATGTCATTCGTGCGGTTGCCGGGGTAGAAGTAATTGGGGTTGTTTTTACTCCTTGGTTTCTTGTCTGTGCCTTTCTTCTGGCTCTGTTTATTGTTTTTTGTAAACGCCGGAACGAAATTTTGGTTTTAGGTGAAAATGCGGTTATTCATCGCCTTGTTTTTCAAGAATATAACCTTCAATATCTTGACCAATTGATCTCTGTGGTTACTGCGGCAATAATCCTAACCTATTCTCTCTATACATTATCCTCTGAGACGGTGCAAAAATTTAATACTTCTAACCTGATATATACGGTTCCTTTTGTCATTTTTGGATTGTTCCGTTATCTATATTTGGTTTATAAAAAAGATGAGGGTGGCAGCGCAGAAAACTTGATGCTGTCAGATATCCCATTAATAGGTGCGATGTTTGGCTGGCTGTTTGCTGTAATAGTAATATTATATTGGAGGTAGTTTATGGGTTATCCATATAGGGTAAACCGGTATTAAATTATGAAAAGTAAAGATAAAGTACTAAGAAAAAAAGCTATCCAAGCAGCCATCAACCATTATGAATTTAAACATTTGTCTACACAGCATGAATTTGTTCCAGGTGATCGTATTTCATATGCCGGCAGGGTTTTTGATGAGAAAGAAATTGCCAATTTGATTGATGCTTCTCTGGATTTTTGGTTGACCACAGGTCGTTATGCTGAAAGATTTGAAAAAGAATTTGCTGCGTATTTGGGGATAAAGTTCTGTTCGCTTGTAAATTCTGGTTCTTCTGCTAACCTTTTGGCTTTTATGGCTTTAACTTCGCCTAAGTTGGGAAATAAAAGGATAAAGAAAGGGGATGAAGTCATAACTGTTGCGGCTGGTTTCCCCACCACCATCGCTCCCATTGTACAATATGGAGCAATTCCGGTCTTTGTAGATGTTTCTCTTCCCTCATATAATATTGATTGTTCCCAATTAAAGAAGGCCCTTTCCAAGAAAACCAAGGCGGTTATCTTGGCCCATACTTTGGGAAATCCTTTCGATATTAGTGCGGTAAAAAACTTTTGTGATAAACATAACCTCTGGTTAATTGAAGATAATTGTGATTCTTTGGGATCTAGGTATAAGTATAAGGGGAGCTGGCATCAAACTGGGACCTTTGGCCACGTTGCAACTTCTAGCTTTTATCCTCCTCACCATATGACGATGGGAGAAGGTGGTGCCGTTTATACTAATGATAGGCAGCTAAATAAAATAGTTAACTCTCTGCGTGATTGGGGGAGAGACTGTTGGTGTCCATCCGGAATAGATAATAGCTGTGGACGACGTTTTACCCAGCAATTTGGTGAACTTCCTTTTGGTTATGATCATAAATATGTTTATTCGCATTTTGGATACAATTTAAAAGCTACCGATCTGCAGGCAGCCATTGGTTGCGCTCAATTAGAAAAACTGCCTGCTTTTGTTGAAGCTAGGAAAAAAAACTGGCAAATATTGCGATCTGGCCTCAATCAAATGCAAGATGTTTTTGTTTTGCCTGAGATTGCGGAATATTCTGATCCGAGCTGGTTTGGTTTTTTGCTGACGGTAAAGAAATCCTCTGGCTACACGCGGGATCAAATTGTGCAATATCTTGAATCAAAAGGGATACAAACCCGCATGCTCTTTGCTGGCAATATGATAAAACATCCTTGTTTTGATGAAATGAGAAAAAAAAGAAAGGGCTTTCGTGTTGTTGGAAAATTAATAAATACCGATATTGTAATGAATCAAACTTTTTGGGTTGGGGTTTATCCCGGGATGACAGGAAAAATGATTGACTTTATTATAAGTACGATTAAAAAGTTCGCTTAACAAATTATAGGAGGGGAAGCATGACAAGTAATTTAGAGATTGGTAATGTTCAAGTTGGTGATGATTGCCCTTCGTATTTTATTGCGGAGATAGGGATAAATCACAATGGGGAGATAGATATTGCGAAGAAGCTGATTGCGGTCGCTGCTGATGCGGGCTGTAATGCCGTTAAATTTCAAAAACGCAATCCAGAATTATGCGTACCTTTAAGTCAACGAGATATTCTGCGAGAGACCCCCTGGGGAAATATGACCTATTTCGATTACCGCAATAAAATAGAATTTGGCAAGAAAGAGTATGATGAAATCAATAAGTATTGCAAAGAAATTGGTATTACATGGTTGGTTTCGGTGTGGGATATTGATTCAGTTGATTTTATTGCTCAATATAACACCCCTTGCATTAAGATCCCGGCCGCAAAATTAACGGATGATGTTTTGCTAAAACACGTAAGAAAACAGGGTAAAACAGTAATATTATCCACCGGCATGTCATCTTTAGAACAACTGGATCATGCGGTTGAAGTTTTACAAAAGGACAATTTAATTTTGCTGCATTGTTGCAGTGCTTATCCCGCTCGATACGAAGATCTCAATTTGCGTTTGATCCCTTTTTTAAAAAACAGATATAAGGTTTTGGTTGGATATTCTGGTCACGAAACGGGCTTACCCTCTTCAGTTGCTGCTCGGGCGATGGGAGCGTGTGTTATAGAACGCCATATTACTTTGGATCGAGCTATGTGGGGATCTGATCATGCCGCCTCTCTAGAACCAAATGGCTTAAATCGATTAATTAGGGATATTCGTCTGGTTGAAACATCTATGGGGAATGGAGTCAAAAAAATATTGGCATGTGAAGAGCCTATTATTAAAAGACTTAGAAATGTATAAAATTATTATTTAGGAGGCCATCTTGATAGTGCGAAAAGAAATAAAAAGAATAAAAGCAGTTTTAATGGACGTTGATGGTGTTTTAACTGATGGGTCTTTTTGGTTGGATTCTGATAGCTTAGAGATGAAGAGATTTTGTTTTGCCGATAGGACGGGAATTTCCCTGGCCCAGAAGGCGGGGATTAAAATTGGTTTAGTTTCTGGTGAAAGTAGTCCTTCCGGGATGGCAATTGTCTCTCGTTACGCAAAAAAGTTGAAGATAAATGATGTTTATAAGGGATGCCATGATAAGGCTAAGGCGGTTATCGAATATGCTAAAAAATATAATTTTGGTTTATCCGAAATTTGTTTTATAGGTGATGATATTATTGATCTGCCGGCGCTAAAAATAGTTGGCTTGTCTGTCTGTCCAAAAGATGCTCACTCAACTATAGTCAAAGTATCTAACATCGTTACCAAACGTTCTGGCGGGGCTGGTGCAGTAAGAGAATTATTAGATTTGTTACTGTCTGTAAAAGGCTAATTGATGAAAATAAAACTTTCTGATTACATTGCGCAGTTTCTTATGGATCATGGGGTTAAGCATGTTTTTATGGTTCCAGGCGGAGGAGCAATGCATCTCAACGATTCTATTGGCCACCAGAAGGGCATTGAATTTATCTGTAATCAGCATGAGCAAGCTAGTGCCATGGCCGCGGAAACGTATTCTAGAATTGTTAATAATTCTTTAGGAGTTGCGATGGTGACAACCGGCCCCGGCGGAACCAATGCAATTACTGGAGTAGCAGGGGCGTGGTTAGATTCTACTCCTTGTTTGTTTATTTCGGGACAAGTGAAGTGTTCTGACCTTATTGGCAATCTGGGTGTCCGGCAAAATGGGGTACAAGAGCTGGATATTGTTACAATTATTAAATCGATCACAAAATACTCGGTTACCATTATGGATCCTAATTCTATCCGTTATCATCTTGAAAAAGCGATTTATCTTGCACAAACTGGCCGACCTGGCCCGGTTTGGCTTGATATTCCGCTCGATGTTCAAGCGGCCATAATTGAAACTGATTCGTTGTCTTTGTTTGATCAAATCGAATTGGTAAATGAAGAGCAAGAAAAAGAAATGAAAGCTTCTGTTGCAAAAATATTCAAATTGCTAAATGAGTCGGTACGGCCAATCTTATTGATTGGAAATGGGGTGCGATTATCTAATGCGATCAATGATGTTTTGTCTTTGGTCGAGCGATTGCAAATCCCAGTTTTACTGACTTGGCCGGCGCTGGATTTATTGCCCGACACTCATCCTTTGCTGGTTGGCCGGCCCGGGCCCGTTGCTCCCCGTGGGGCAAATTTTGCACTGCAAAATTCAGATTTGTTAATTAGCCTTGGGGCTCGTTTAGATACTGTGATCACCGGTTATTCTCATGAAAAGTTTGCCAGGGCCGCAAAAAAAGTTATGGTGGATATTGACCAGACAGAAATAAGTAAAATGCAGACTAAAATTGATATTCCTATTTGTTTTGATGCCAAGGCTGTTATTCAAGAAATGCTTTTTCAATGCGACAAGCTATTGCCCAATAAGCGAGATGGATGGATGGCTAGATGTCGGGAGTGGAAGGCGAAGTATCCAGTGGTTTTGCCTAAATATTTACAAGAAAAATTGGTTAGCGTCTATGCTTTTACTGATGTTCTTTCGGAGGAACTTAATTCAGATGATATTATCATCCCTACCAGTTCGGGGGCAGGAATTGAGATCTTTCTACTGGCTTTTAGAGCGAAAAGGGGGCAAAGGGTTTTAAATACCACCGCCCTCGGTTCGATGGGGAATGGTTTGCCAGCGAGTATTGGAGCTTGTCTGGCTAGTGGTGGAAAACGGACAATTTGTATTGAGGCCGATGGTGGCATCCAATTTAATATTCAGGAACTTGCCACCATTGCTCGCCTCAAATTACCGATTAAGATCTTTGTACTTAACAATCAAGGTTATTCCTCTATTAGGACATCTCAGCTACGCTATTTTGGGAGATTAACTGGGGCAGATAATGGTAGTGGTTTAGGTTTGCCCGATATCTGCAAGATAGCCGAAGCATACGGCTTGCCCACTCTAAAAATTAGCGATCAAAATGGATTAACCGAAAAAATAAGGGAAGTTATAAATATGCCGGGACCAATTGTTTGTGAGGTTATTAATCCTCCTGACGAGCCTAGGGCTCCCAGTATGATGACCATGCAAAAACCGGATGGGACTATGATCTCAAAACCATTGGAGGACCTTTGGCCTTTCCTTGATCGCCAGGAATTTTTATCAAACATGATTATTCCCCCCATAGAAGAATAAAGTATGAAATATGTTATTGCTGGACTTGGGTCAATTGGTCGGCGCCATTTAAAAAACTTGGTTGTGCTTGGAGAAAGTGACATTGTTTTGCTGCGCAACAACTTGAGCTCATTACCTGCCGAAGAGTTGCAACAATATCCGGTAGTAACAAGTATCGAAGCGGCCTTGGCGCTTAATCCAGATGCATTTATTATCTCCAATCCATCGGCATTGCACCTTGATGTCGCAATTCCGGCGGCCAAAGCTGGATGCCATATTTTGCTAGAGAAACCTATTTCTAATTCACTTGAAAAGATCGATAAATTGCAAGCTGCTTTGCTGCAGGGCCAGGGAAAACTCTTAGTTGGTTTTCAATTTAGGTTTCATCCCACACTAAAAATTGCTTCCCAACTAATTTTAAATGGAGAAATAGGTCGGCCAGTATCAATTTGTGCGCGTTGGGGAGAATATTTGCCGGATATGCACCCCTGGGAAGATTATAAAAGTAGTTATGCCGCTAGGCCCGATTTGGGAGGGGGAGTTGTTTTAACCCTGTGCCATCCATTTGATTATTTAAATTGGTTGCTTGGTAAACCAACGGTAGAGTGGGCTTGTGCTGAAAACAGAGGGGATTTGGGCATTGCAGTGGAAGATACTGCGGAAGCTATTTTACGTTTTCCAAATGGAGCCTTAGGGGTATTACAACTCAATTATTTGCAGAAGCCACCCACACACACTTTAGAGATTGTTGGCACCGAGGGGACAATCGGTTGGAATAATACGGATGGTAAACTTTCAATTTATAGGAACAAATTATTAAATTGGGAGCATTTTTCTCCTTCCCATGAATTTGAAAGAAATAGTCTGTTTGTTGAAGAAATGCGCCATTTTATTTCTATCGTTAATGGAAAAGAGCTCCCACTTTGTTCACTGGAAGATGGGATTAATGCGCTTTCCTTGGCCTTAAAAGTATTGGCTTTTAAAACAAAGTAATCTATCTATATTTGGAGGTATAAAATGTTTGATATTCACTTTTATATGCAATCACATGATTTGGTGAACAGGATGTTGAATGGGGAAACCTTTGATCATGATTTCATTGTCGGGCAATTTGAAGGTATGCGTAGAAAAGAGCCGGTTGTTTATAACATAGAGACTACGAATGCCTGTAATATGAAATGTAAAATGTGTCCCAGAACCACTCGGATGACGAGAAAAGTTGAAACAATTGATAAAGACACCTTTATTCATATTATTGATCAATTGCGTCCCTGGTCAAAGGATGAATGGTCAACCTGGGAAAAATTTGTTAAAGAACAATATAACATTGAAAAAGAAGAGCAGAGCGAGAATAATTTTTTCTTATATATTATTCCTAAAGTAATTCAACTGCATGGTTATGGCGATCCATTGCTTGATAAAAACATGAGCGAATATGTTAAATTGCTAACTGAGAGGGGTTTTCATTCATACTTTAGTTGTAATCCTGCGAATATAGATCTTGCTACTACAGTTAGAATGTTTGAAAATGGTTTGAGTTATATCAAGTATTCGATCGAAAGCGTTGATGACGCAAGGCATAAGGAGATTAGGGGTGATCAGTCCAATTTTACCCAAAGCTATAATAAAATATTAGAACTTATAAATCTCAAAAAACAGCGCGGGCTTACCACCAGAATTGTTATTACAATGTTGGATCTAAACAACTCTTGGCAAGAAGAAGAATATCAAAAACTAAAAGCTGCCTTTAAAGATTTGGATGTCTATTTGTATTTAAAAAGTGAAGATCAGCAATGGTATCGGCAGAACTACCACGGAACAAAATCGGTCCACTGGTCAGAAATCTGTAAGCATCCGTGGATGTCTATGACCGTAAAATCTAATGCCGAAGTGGTAATGTGCATGGAAGATTATAATAATGAAATCATTTTGGGGAATGCAAAAGAAGAGTCATTATATGCTATTTGGAATGGAGATAAATATAAAGCATTTAGGGAAGCTCACTTTAATTTGTCAAAAGGGTTAAAATGTTCTGATGAGTGTGATATGCATTTGGTTGGGGAGTATTTGAAGGGACATCCCCCAATTGCTAAGCATTAAGGGGCTAGGAGACCAATGGCGAAGAAATTATTAATTACTGGAGGAAAAGGTTTTATTGCTCGTAATCTATTTGAGCAATTATGTCATGATTTTGAGGTAATCGCCTGCAATCATTCTGAGCTTGATCTTTTAGATTCCAATAAGGTTTTAGACCTCATAAAAAATGGCCGATTTGACGTTGTTATTCATGCAGCTACCCATGATCCGGCACCCAAATATTCCATCAAAGATCCTGCTAAAGTATTAGAAAACAACTTAAGAATGTTTTTTAATGTCGCGCGATGTAATGATCATTATGGAAAGTTGTTGTATTTTGGTTCGGGGGCAGAATTTGGGAGAGAGAATTGGCGGTTAAAAATGGATGAAGGTTATTATGATCAACATGTGCCTACGGAGCAGTATGGTTTTTCTAAATATGTTATGACAAAGCATGCTCTGCAAAGCAAAAATATTTATAACCTCAGGGTGTTTTCTGTCTTTGGTAAATACGAGGATTGGCGCTATCGGTTTATTTCAAGGGCTTGTTGCTCAGCGTTATTTGATCTTCCAATAATGATAAGGCAAAATACTTATTACGATTACTTATATATTAACGATTTGGTTGCGATTGTAAGATGGTTTGTTAATAATTCTCCTTTGCAACAGGTATATAATGTTTGTTCTGGCCTGGAGATCAAAGCGGCTGAATTGGCAAAAATTGTTAAGAAAATAGCTGGAAAAGATATCGAAATAATCGATAATTCTGATAGCCCTTGCCGCGAATATAGTGGAAATAATATGCAGCTTTTAAAGGAATTAGAAAAGTTTAGGTTTACTCCGCTTGATGAGGCTATTTTGGATTTATATAATTGGTATAGTGCAAATAAACAAATCATCAATAAAGAAGAATTATTATGAAAATAAGGGATGCAATTAATCAAATAGAAAAAAGCATTGTTAACCCTACTGCAGGTTTGCCGGAAGAGGTGTTTTATTTTGTCAGTAGAATAACGCCATTGATTAATGTAGATTTGTTGATAAAAAACTCCCAGGGAGAGACTTTGTTAACCTGGAGAGCCGATAATTACGGACCCCCGGGATGGCATATCCCTGGTGGAATTATAAGATATAAAGAAACTATGAAAGAAAGAATTACTGCCGTTGCCAAAAACGAATTAAACGTCGAGGTGAAATATGCTCCATTGCCTTTGGCGATCAATGAAATAATTCTTGAGCGAAAAGATCGTGGTCATTTTATTTCTTTGTTGTATGGTTGCCAGTTGGTGACCCCTTTAGATGAGAAGCAACACTGTCTCAATGTTGATTCCCCCAAAAACAATGAGTGGTTGTGGCATAAAGGATGTCCCAAAAACATAATTCCCGTGCATGATGAAATCTATGGCAAATATCTTTAATTAAATGAAAAAATACTTTTGTCGAATTTGCGGACACAGTTTGTTGCAAGATCCACTGCTTCGTTATGAGAATATGCCAAAATCGGCGCAAGATTTGCCGGATAAAATCGGATTAAAAAGAGATAAAGGGGTAGCTTTAGATGTGTATCAGTGTTCCGGCTGTGGTTTAGTCCAATTAATTAATGAACCGGTCTCTTATTATAAGAACGTAATCCGCGCAGCGGCTTTCTCTGATGATATGCGAGCTTTTCGTATCAAACAATTTGCTGAAATAATTGATAAGTATTCACTTAGAAATAAAAAGGTAATCGAAATTGGGTGTGGTCGAGGTGAGTATTTGTCCTTAATTAAGCAGAGTGGGGTTGATGCCTATGGCATTGAAAATTTAAATACGTCAGTTGAGTTCTGTGTAAAAAATGGCTTAAAAGTTTCCGCTGGTTTTATTGAACAAGAAGACCAGGCTGTTGTTGGTGGTCCTTTTGCGGCATTTATTATGTTGAATTATTTTGAGCATTTGCCTAATCCAAACTTAATCTTGGCTGGGATTAAACACAATCTGGCTGAAGATGGGATTGGATTAATTGAGGTGCCAAACTTTGATATGATATTGCGCAATAAATTATTTTCTGAATTTATTCCCGATCATTTGTCTTATTTTACCGAGGATACTTTAGAAACGGCTTTAAAGATCAATGGTTTTGATATTTTAGAAAGTAAAGAAATCTGGCATGACTATATTATTTCTATGATTGTTAGAAAACGAAAAAAGGTGGAACTTGCCGATTTTTGTCTTCATCAAAGCAAACTAAAAAACGCCTTATCGGATTACATTAGTAAGTTTCAAAAAGTGGCTATATGGGGTGCTGGGCACCAGGCCTTTGCCCTGATTTCATTGATGGAATTATCCAAGCAAGTACGGTATGTGGTTGATTCGGCTCCTTTCAAACAGGGCAAATATACTCCGGCCTCTCATCTTCCCATAGTAGATCCCGAAACACTTAACCTGGACCCACCGGATGCTATAATTATAATAGCCGGTGGATATTCTGATGAAGTTGCCAGAACAATAAAGCAAAAACATAGTCTGATCAAAAATGTCGCTGTGCTGAGGAGTCATGGGCTAGAGATTATTTAGGGAGGAAAAACATGTCTGAAGGCGATACGCACTTAAGCAAATTGGAGAATGAAAAGCGAAATTCTTTGCTCAAAGAAAAACCATTGGTATATCATAAAGTTCAAAAGTTTGACGAAAAAATAAAAAAGGGTGAGAGTATTGCCATTATTCAGCTCCAATACGATTATCGCTGTAATTTTGCTTGTGAGCATTGTTGTATAAAAAGATTTCAAGGCAGAAAAGACGGCCGTTATTTTACTCCTAAAGATGTCAAAGAGCTCTCTCGGCAAGCTGATGAAATGGGCTTAGCTAATATTGTATTAACGGGGGGAGAGCCTCTTGTTTTTCCTGATTTTGACGAGATAATTGAAGCCATTGATCCGCAAAAGTTTTATATCTCTTGTGATACAAATGGATGGCTATTCGACGATGAACGGGCCAAGCATCTAAAAAAAATTGGAGTGGATAAGATTCAACTGAGTCTTGACAGCCTTTCGGTTGATGACCACGATGCCTTTAGGAGAAAACCCGGATCACATGAGCGTTGTCTTCGAGCAATTGATGCGGCTCATAAGGCTGGCCTAAATATTATTGTGCAGACAGTGGTGACTAAACAACGAGTTAGATCGCAAGAATTCATCGATTTTCTTGAGTATTTAAATAACAAGATGGGGGTTGGGGTATTTGTCAGTTATGCGAAACCGGTGGGCGCCTGGGAAGGTAATTATAGTTGTTTAGTTGATAGAGAAGATATGGACTATATGAGACAACTTGAGAAGAAATATAATGTTTTCACCCATTTGTCTCCTTCTTATGGTATGGATTTGGGTTGTATCGCAGTAAAAAGGATGGTTTCTATAACAAAATATGGAGATGTCTTGCCTTGTCCGTATATTCATGTCTCGATGGGCAATTTCTTTAATGAACCGCTCAAAGATATAATCGAAAGAGGCTTAAATAATAAGTATTTTGGCAAATATGTTGATACTTGTTTAATTGCCGAAGATCGAGACTTTATCAATAATGTTGTGGCAAATAAAATCTATGGAAAGCCATTGCCGGTTCCTTATAACGAAGTTTTTGCAAAGGACGACTTTATAACAACTGACCAAAGACAACTTTATCGCAAATAGGGTAGAAGTGGGGAATATGCAAAAAATTAAAATTGTTTTTTTAGGTACGAATGGTTGGTATGATACAAAGACAGGAAATACTCTTTGTGTCTTGATTGAAACACCAAAAGAATATGTGATCCTTGATGCTGGCAATGGAATCTATAAAATTGACAAATATATTAAAAGTGATAAACCAATTTATTTGTTCATAAGCCATTTTCATCTCGATCATATTGTTGGGTTGCATATTTTGGCCAAGTTTTCATTTAAACAGGGGCTTAATATCTGTGTGCAACGCGGCGGGAAGAAATTTATTCGCTCTTTTGTCAATAGTCCATTAACCGCATCTCCAGATGAACTTAAGTATAAAATCAACTTTATCGAAATTAATGGTAAAAAAGGACAATTCCCTTTCCTAGAAAATAGTTTATTGTTGCGGCATAAAGAGCCATGCCTTGGTTTGCGCTTTAATTTTAACGGAAAAATAATTAGTTTTATCCCGGACACTGGGTTGTGTGAAAATGCGGTGGCTTTGGCGCAAAAGGCTGATCTATTAATTGCCGAATCGGCTTTTCGCCCAGGCCAGCATAATATTGATTGGCCGCACCTTAATCCGGAAGATGGCGCCTTAATTGCAAAGCAGGCGGGAGCCAAAAAGTTGGCTTTGGTGCATTTTGATGCTGCCGAATATCCCAGTATGAAAGAGCGAAAATTAGCTGACAAATGTGTTAAAGGGATCTTTAAAAGTTCGTTTGCTGCCATTGATGACCAAGTATTATTTGTTTAATGGTATTGCCAGCGTTTTGATGTGATGTTATAGGAGCGGCTAAGTGATTTTATCTGTTTGTATCCCAACTTATAACCGAGCAGTTCTTTTAAAAGAGACTTTAGTCTGTTTACTTTCTGTTATCCCAAAAAGTGAAGCCGGAAAGGTGGAAATTGTAATATCAGATAATGGATCAACGGATCATACCGAAGCTATAGTTAATGAGCTAATCAAAACCTCCCCAATAGCCATTAATTATTTTAAAATTCAAGAAAATGTTGGTTATGATCGAAATTGCATGCAAGTGATGCAGTGCTCTTCTGGACAATATTGCTGGTTATTGGGAGATGATGATCTTCCCACGCCGAATTCTATTGTTACCCTTTTAGATGAAATCAGGAAAAACGAAAATGTTGATGTATATCTGGGAAATAAAGAAGATTTTTATTGTGTCCCATCTCAATCAATGAAATCAAAAAAAATACTCGACCTGTCAGAAACCAAAATATTTAATTTTACTGGCCCCCAGGCGATAATTGATTATTTGCAAATGAATAGGTATTTAATTGGTCTTTTTAATTTTATTTCAATCTTAGTTATTAGGCGTGAGGCGTGGATGGCGGTCAAAAACTACGAAAAGCATCTCGAGAGTAAGTATATTCATATTTATATGGTCATGTCGATATTATGGGGCAGGAAGGGCAGATTGAAATATTTGCCGGCTGTGCTGGTAAAAAGAAGATGGGGGAATGATCTTACTGCTGGGATGAGTGAGCGGCTGCACCATGATGTAAATACCTATTATGGTTTTTCCCAGGAAATATTAAAGGATCCTAAAATAGTTCGTTATGTAAACAAATTATCAATTAAAAATGATGTTTTTTCCTGGGCGGTTAGGGCAAGGGTGCAGGATATAAATAAATTTTATTTTGTAGATTTTCCATTTTTATTCTCGCATTATTGGAGTTTGCCCATTTTCTGGTTTAAAATATTTCCATTGCTTTTTGTCCCTGGCACAGTCTTAAAAATAGCACGTGGCTTGTATAGAATAATCATAAAAAGGGAAACAATTGGCTTAAGAGAGGCGTGTAGCTGTTGAAATGACTAATAAATTAGACGAACTGACACAAATAAAAAACATGCTTTCTGCTTATCTGAATGACTCAATGCCCCATATTGCTTCAGACCTGGGCCTACGCCGCTATATTAAAAAGGCAGATCAAATAAAAGCAATGATGAAATCCGGCAAAATTCTTGATTGGGGGAGCGGTCTTGGCCAAATGACCTATTTGTTGACAAGACGTGGTTTTGAGGTGACGAGCCTTGATCTTACTGCAGCTAATAGTCCGTTTTATTCAAAGATTAACCAGAGGCTGATTGTTCCGGCTGATCCAATTAAATTGCCTTTCCCAGACCAAAGTTTTGATGCTGTTTTGTCTTGTGGAGTATTAGAACATGTGGCTAATGATAGGGAATCTCTTAAGGAAATTCATCGTGTATTAAAAACGGATGGTTTCTTTTTTATCTATATGCTTCCCAATAAATTCTCCTATATTGAACATTTGTCTGATTTACTAAAGCGTAGTGACCATCCGATTAGGTATTCGACAAGCGATATCCGCCAATTGCTGATCTCTGCTGGATTTAATGTAAAAAGTGTTCGTTACAGAGGTTTTTTGCCATATAATTTAAAAGGCTTTCCAAATAAAATTGTTCAGCTGTACCATAGCCTTGATGTGGTGAATGAGTTTTTGGATGAATTTTTGGCCGCAATTCCGGGCATTAACCTGTTAAGCACCAATATAGAAGTTATTGCTAAGAAAAAATCATGATATGGGTCACATCTTTCGATAAAATGCTATAATATACTGTCATGCAAGGAGATATGAAAGGTATAATCTTAGCCGGTGGTACTGGTTCCCGCTTATATCCCTTAACCAAGGTTACCAATAAGCATCTTTTGCCAGTTGGCAAAGAGCCAATGATCTATTATCCCATCAGAAAATTGATAGATGCTGGTATTGAAGAGATCTTAATTGTTACTGGGGTTGAACATATGGGGGATATTGTTAACTTACTGGGTAGTGGGAAGGGCTTTGATTGTCGCTTTACTTATAAAGTGCAGGATGAAGCTGGCGGCATTGCCCAGGCTTTGTTTCTGGCTGAAAACTTTGTTGGCAATGACCAAGTCATGGTAATTTTGGGGGATAATATTTTTCAAGATAGCCTTAAGCCTTTTGCCGATAAGTTCCGCAAACAAAAGAAAGGGGCTAAGGTCCTCTTGAAGGAAGTTTCTGATTCTCAGCGCTTTGGAGTGGCCGAAATTGTTGGGAATAAAATTGTGTCAATTGTTGAAAAACCCAAAAAACCCAAAAGCAATTTGAGCGTTACTGGTGCTTATTTTTATGATAACAGGGTTTTTGACGTTATCCGAAAACTAAAGCCGTCTGCTCGGGGGGAAATGGAAATATCAGATGTAAATCAGGCCTATCTGCGGAATGGTTTATTGACTTATGATGTTTTAAGCGGTTGGTGGAGCGATGCTGGTACCTTTGAGTCCCTTGCCAAGGCTACTTTGCTAGTTGAAGGGAAGGTTAAAATATAAATGAAGTTAATCGTTACCGGCGGAGCCGGCTTTATTGGCAGTAATTTTATCCGCTATGTTCTGAGTAATTATCCGCAAGACGAAATCGTTAATTTTGACAAATTAACTTACGCAGGGAATCTTGATAATTTGGTTGAATTTGAAGGCAATCCCCGCCATCGCTTTTACAAGGGAGATATCTGCGACTCCAAAGCAGTTGAAAATGCCATTGGATTACTTTCGGGCACAGATGCGATTGTCAATTTTGCGGCCGAAACCCATGTTGACCGCTCGATTGTTTCTGCCGGGTCTTTTGTTTTATCAGATGTATACGGAACTTATACATTGCTCGAAGCAGTTAAAAAGCATCAGATAAAGAGATATGTCCATATTTCGACCGATGAGGTTTATGGAAGCATTGAAAAGGGCTCTTTTACCGAGGAATCTACTCTGGCACCTAATTCTCCTTATGCCGCGTCAAAGGCGGGGGGGGATTTAATTGTCCGCTCTTATGTAAAAACCTTTAATCTGCCGGCAATAATTACCCGTTCTTCCAATAATTATGGTCCTTATCAGTATCCCGAAAAGATCATGTCGCTATTTATAACTAACGCTTTGCAAGGCAGGAAGCTTCCCCTATATGGAGATGGAAGGAATGTGCGGGATTGGCTTTATGTTGAAGATAATTGTGCGGCTGTTGATTTGGTTTTAAGAAAAGGGCAATTAGGGGAAGTTTACAATATTGGCGGAGAAAATGAGCGTGAAAATATTGTAGTTACAAAAGCAATCTTAAAACTACTTGGCTTAGCCGAGAATATGATTGAACCTGTCAAAGACCGACCCGGGCACGATCGCCGCTATTCGGTTGATTGTTCGAAAGTTAAAACTCTTGGCTGGCAGCCAAAAACTGACTTTGAGGCTGGACTAAAGCAAACCGTTGAATGGTATAAGAATAATCGGGAGTGGTGGCAGAAGATAAAAAATGATATAATATGATTCCCAGTTACTTGGAGGTAAAAAACATCATGCATTTTCGTCGTTTGCTGGTAGGTTTGATTGTTAGTAGCTTTTTGTTCGAGTCTGTGTTTGCTGCGGTTTCCCCTACCGATTACCAATCATTTTTAAATACTCCGCAAGGCATGTCAATGCTAAAAAATGCCAAACCGGGACAAGAAGTGTCTTTTGGGAGTAATGGGGCAATTAACCAGCCTTCATCCAACGAAAATATACCGGATGAAATGGCTGATATAGAAAATCAGTTTTCTAAAGCCGCCTCAATTGAGGGGTTGCCTACTCTAAAATTATTTGGTTATACCGCTTTTAAGCGTTCAACTGCCTCTTTTATGCCAGACACCGATTCACAAGTTCCATCTGATTATGTGGTTGGCCCTGGTGATTCATTCAAAGTCACTCTGTGGGGTATAAGTGAAGGAATTTTTGATGTTACTGTGAATCAGGCAGGGGAAATTGTTCTTCCTAAGGTTGGAGTGGTTTCTGTGGTTGGAATCCGCTATGGGGGACTGCAAGATTATATTACTAAGCAGTTAAACCGTTATTACGAACAAATCAATGTGAGCGTTGCCATGTCTAAAATTAAATCAATCCGAATTTATGTGGTGGGGGAGGTTAACCAGCCAGGTAGTTTTACGGTTTCTTCACTTAGCACTCTTTACTCGGCTTTGTTTCAGGCGGGTGGTCCATCTAAGCAAGGTTCGTTGCGTAATATCAAATTACTGCGTGACGGAAGGACGGTGGCAACGGTTGATCTCTATAAGTTCTTGATCAATGGCGATAAATCGCAGGATCGGGTTTTGGATTCTGGCGATACTATTTTTGTCCCAACCAGGGGGGCGGTTGTTGCCATCACTGGTAACATTAAACGCCCGGCTATCTATGAAATTAAAGGGAAAGCCGATTTGTCTGAATTGCTCCAATTAGCAGGGGGCTTTACTTCTTTAGGTTATCTTAACCGCATCCAGATTGATCGGGTAGTTGCTCACCAGAAAAGGATCACTCTGGACAAAAACTTTTCATCGTCTTCCGAGAGAGCCAATTTCATGGTTCAAGATATGGACATGGTTAAAGTTTACCCTATTTTAGATGATGTGCAAAACGTGGTTTATGTGCAAGGTAATTTTAAATATGTTGGTCCGTATGAATGGAAGGCGGGGATGAAATTAAAGGATGTTATTTCCTCCAAAGATGTTTTAAAGCCATATTCATACTTACCCAAAGCAGAAGTGGCAAGAATGGATAAACAAACTTTTCAATCCACTATTTATGCTATTGATTTAGAAAAGTTATTTTCGGGAGATGAAAGCCAAAATCTCCAATTGCAAGCTGGGGATAAAATCCTGGTTTCTTCAGACTTTAAAGCGCATGGGTCAGTTACCCTTAAGGGAGAATTTAGACTACCTGGTACCTATATGGTTCGAAAAGATGAGACTTTGAGTTCGGTGATTGAGAGAGCTGGCGGATTTACCGATGATGCCTATTTGTTTGGTGCTGTTTTTACTCGCAAATCGGCAGCGCAGGTTGAGGAAACAGCTCTTTCGCGTTATATATCTGACTTAGAGAATAAAATCGCCCAGCAAGAAATTAATTTGACTTCAGGTATGGTGGGGGATACTACTGCGGCTAAACAGATGTCGGCCTTAGAAAAACAAAAACAACAGATAGAAAAATTAAAAATAATGGCTTTTTACAAGGGAAGGGTAATCTTAAAACTAACAAGTCTTAACACCTTTGCTGGTTCTGCGGATGACATTTCCCTAGAAGATGGAGATGTTCTAGAAATTGGGAAAATTCCCAATATCATAACTGTTTTGGGTGAAGTCTATAGTCCGAGTTCGGTGGTTTACAAGACCAAAGCAAATGGTAATTATTATGTGTCAAAGGTTGGGGGGGTAACTACTAATGCGGATAAAGATAGTACCTACGTGGTGAAAGCTGATGGATCGGTCTTTAGTGCTGGAAAGGCTTTTTCTGGCACACTTGATCCCGGGGATGTGATTTTTGTTCCGCAAATAGTAACTCGCACTGATTTTTGGGCTGGGGTGCGCGATTGGACCCAATTTGTTTATCAGGGAGTTCTTGCGTTTGCGGTGATTGCGACGTATCTTAAATAGTGGAGACCAACATGGAAGATGAGATAAATTTATTGGATTATTGGCGGGTGATACAAAACTACCGAAAGATGATCCTTTCCATTGTAATTATTTTTGGGTTATTTTCTCTTATTTACAGCTATTTGCAACCCAAGTTGTATAAAGCCTCCTCAACCATTTTATTAGTGGATACGGGAACGGGGGGATTAGCTTCGGCATTGGCGGCTGTCCCATTTTTGAGTGGAGGGATGAGTGGTGCGGGCAGTGACCTTAAGATTATCCCCATCCTAAAAAGTGCTACCTTAGCTAAGTCGGTTTCAACAGCTACAAACATTAAAAGTTATGAAAAGCTTATGTCCGCGGTTGATGCTGAGCGAGATATCTCTGGTCTTTTAACTATTTTTGTAGAATGGCCAAATCCGAATGAAGCAGCCATTATTGCCAATGCCTATGTTGAACAGTTGGGCAAATTTTTAAATAATAGGTCACTGAATATTAATTATTTAGCTATTGACCAGGCAATTGCCCCAAAAAATATTTTTAAACCAAAAATCAAACAAGATTTCATAATTGCCTGTATTGCCGGATTGTTTTTTGCTGTTTCTCTTTCTTTTTTTCTAAATTTTGTTGAAAAGTCTAAAGTTAAATTTTCCTCACAAAAGCCCCGGCGCTTATGATAAGTTTTGGCATAAATTGACATGAATTGGATGTTGTTGACAGGTATGAAATATTTTGTTATTATTACATTCAATACTTATGCAATTAAATGAATTTGAGGTTTATACCCCCAACGAAGCCAAAAAGTTTCTAAAAATAAGCGATTCTACCTTTCGTCGTCTGGTAAAAAAGGGAATTTTGCGGGCTGCAAAAATTGGTGGCCAATATCGTGTGCTTGGCAAGGAAATCTTAAAGCTTTTGAGCCCTTCTTTACCGTCAAAGGTAAAAAAGGCCTACCATAGTGTGATAGAAAAATTTGAGGAGGAAGAATAAGTGAAAAAGAAACATGTTTTATCTAAACTGGATTTAGCCGATAAAATAATTGCTAAAAGTGCCAAGATTGGCATTGTTGGTTTGGGATATGTTGGGTTGCCTCTGGCGGTGGCATTTTCAAAGGTAGGTTTTGAGGTGCTCGGGATTGAACAAAATTTAACCCGCATGAAAATGATTAATAATGGCGAGAATTATATCGCTGACGTATCTGATGCGGATCTAAAAGAAATTGTTAGAAAAGATTTGTTGAGGGCTTCTGGAGATTTTTTAACCTTAAAAAATGTTGATGTTATTATTATTTGTGTCCCAACGCCCCTGGATAAGAATAAACAGCCAGACATTTCATATGTTAAATCCGTAACCGAGCAAATTACAAAAATTGTTCATAATGGACAATTAATCGTCCTTGAAAGTACTACGTATCCTGGTACAACCGAAGAAATCATTTTGCCTAAGCTTTCCAACTCTGGATTAAAAGTAGGCACTAATTTTTATCTAGCTTTTTCTCCCGAAAGAGTAGATCCAGGCAATGAAAAATTTAAAACCGGTGATATTCCAAAAGTCATTGGCGGGGTAACTCCGCAGTGCACCTATGTGGCAAAGTTGTTGTATTCCCAAATTATAAAAGAAACCTTCGTTGTCTCTTCCCCTCGTGTTGCTGAAATGGAAAAATTACTAGAAAATGTCTTTCGTAGTGTTAATATTGCTTTGGTTAATGAAATGGCTATTTTATGTAAGAAAATGGAAATTGATGTTTGGGAAGTAATTGCCGCCGCTAAAACAAAACCCTATGGTTATATGGCGTTTTATCCAGGCCCTGGAATTGGTGGCCATTGCATCCCACTTGATCCTTTTTATCTTTCTTGGAAAGCCAAAGAATATGATCTAGTCACCCGTTTCATTGAGCTTGCGGGCGAAATCAATGACAAGATGCCCGAATATGTGGTTCAATTAATTCAAGATGGGTTAAATGAATACAATAAAAGCATTAAAAATTCTAATGTGCTTGTGCTGGGAATGGCTTATAAAAAAGATATAAATGATTGGCGCGAGTCCCCCTCCATTAAAATATTTGATTTGTTAGATAAAAAAGGTGCAAAAGTAAAATACAATGATCCTTTTGTAAAGTCAATTAAAATTGCAGGCGCGCTCCAGTCTTCTGTTTCGTTGAATGCTAAAATGTTAAAACAATATGACTGTGTGGTTGTAGCGACAGACCATTCTGTATACGATTATAAAATGATTGTTGATAATGCCAGCTTAATTGTTGATACAAGGAATGCGACTCTTACTGCCGGTAAGGGATCAAAGGCTAAAATAGTTAAAATATAAGTCATGCAGCCGAAAGAAAAAATTGTAATAGCGCAAATTGGTTTAGGAAATTGGGGAAAAAACCTGCTGCTAAATTTTAGTGCTTTGAGTGAATGTTATCTAAAATATGGCTGTGATCTTTTCGGCCCTTCCCTGGAAAAGTATAAGCTCGAATATCCGCAAACAATTTTTACTCCTGATTTAGCAGTTGTTCTTGGTGACAATGAAGTCAAGGCGGTTGTTATTGCCACTTCCGCTCCAACTCATTATGCCGTAGCAAAGCAGTGTTTAGAAAATGGCAAACATGTTTTTATTGAAAAACCGATCACTTTATCGGTTGCCGAAGCAAGTGAATTATTATTAGTTGCTAAAAGGGCGAATAAAAAAATTATGGTTGGTCATTTGCTTCTTTATCATCCAGCAATTACAAAACTTAAAAAGTTAATTACTGCCGGTGAATTAGGAATGATCCAATATATTTATACGCAAAGATTAAATTTAGGAACAATACGGAATGCTGAAAATGCATTGTGGAGCCTTGCTCCCCATGATATTTCGGTGGTTTTACATTTATTGGGACGATCCCCGCAAAGTGTTTCTGCCCTGGGAGCTGCTTTTCTTCAGCCGGAAATCGAAGATTTGACTTTTGTCAGCATTAGATTTGATGATGGGGCAATAGGGCATGTCCATGTCAGCTGGTTGGACCCTACAAAAACGAGGAGAACAGTAATCGTGGGGGACAAGAAAATGGCAATCTTTGATGAGCTATTGGCCAAAAATAATCTTGTTCTTGTTGACAAAGGCGTAGATAGCAAGCAAGATCCATTAACCAAGGCTAAGTCCTTTACCCTTAGAAATGGCCCAGAACAGGTGATAGAGTATGAGCAAAAAGAGCCACTTAAAATCGAATGCCAGCATTTTATTGATTGTATCAAAAATGAAAAAGAGCCTTTAAGTTCCGGAGAAAATGGCCTTGCCGTTTTAAAAGTGCTAGCGGCGGCCGAGCGTTCATTAAAAAACGGAGGAAGCAATGAAATACTTTAAACACGAAACCGCGATTATTGATGAACCCGTGGAAATTGGCGAAGGGACAAAAATTTGGCATTTTTCGCACATATCCTCGGGGGTTCAAATTGGAATAAGTTGTAAGCTGGGGCAAAATGTTTTTGTCCAAAACCATGTAAAAATTGGCAACCACTGCAAGATCCAAAATAATGTCTCCATTTATGGTGGAGTTGAGCTAGAGGATTATGTATTTTGTGGCCCATCTATGGTCTTTACCAATATCGTTAATCCGCGTTGCAAGTATCCACAAGAGACTGCGGATAAATACTATAAAACTTTGATCAAAGAGGGGGCATCTTTGGGGGCCAATTGTACGATTGTCTGTGGGACAACGGTTGGGAAGCACTCTTTTGTAGGGGCTGGCGCGGTTGTAACCAAGAATGTTCCTGATTATGCATTGGTTTATGGCAATCCGGCCAGTATCAAAGGATGGATGTGCGAATGTGGTACCAAACTTGATTTTGCCGGCAACCAGAGTAAATGTGCAAAGTGCGGCTTAAAATATTCTATGGAAGGGCAAGTGGTAAAAACAATATGATCCCCTTAATTGATTTAAAACTGCAATACCAAAGCATTAAAGAAGAGGTTGACCAAGCAATTCAGCAGGTGATTGATAAGGCAGCTTTTATTATGGGGCCAGATGTTAAAGCCCTGGAAGAAGAAATTGCAGCTTACCTTGGAGTGAAATTTGCAGTTGGCGTATCATCTGGGACAGACGCCCTGGAAATTGCCCTCCTATCTTTAGGAGTGGGCGATGGAGATGAGGTTGTTACGACTCCTTTTACTTTTATTGCCACAACCGAAGCCATTGTAAATGTGGGAGCAAAACCGGTTTTTGTTGATATTGATCCTAAAACCTATTGTCTCAATCCAGATCTCGTTGAAAGCAAAATAACTAAAAAAACAAAAGCCATTTTACCGGTTCATTTATATGGGCATCCGGCAGAAATGGATAAAATTGTTGCTATTGCCAGGAAACATTCATTATTGGTAGTAGAAGATTGTGCCCAATCTTTTGGGGCCGAATATGCTGCTAAAAAGGTTGGATCGATTGGTAATGTTGGCTGCTTAAGCTTTTTCCCGGGTAAAAATTTGGGATGTTTTGGTGATGGGGGAATGATGGTAACGAACGATGAAAAAGCCTACGAAAATGCCAAAATGCTAAGACAGCATGGCTCAAAGAAAAAGTATTTTCATGCGGTGAATGGCTTTAATAGCCGGTTAGATACCCTTCAAGCCGCTATTCTACGGGTAAAATTAAAATACTTAGATAAATGGAACGAACTGCGCAGGAAAAATGCGGCATTTTATGCACAATGCCTAAATGCGAATAATTTGCAGGCTAAAATATCTGCGCCTTTTGTTGGGGAAAACGTAAAACATTCTTTTAATTACTATACCCTTCGAGTTAAAGAACGGGCAAAAATTATGGAAAAACTTTCTTTAGCCAAAATTGGGAATATGATCTATTATCCGCTTTGTTTGCATTTGCAGGAAGTTTATCAACATTTGGGCTATGGGAAGGGGGATTTTCCTGAAGCAGAGCGCATGCAGGATGAGACCCTTTCTTTACCCATGTTTGCGGAGTTGTCTGAAGGGCAAATTAAAGAAGTTGTTGAAACTCTGGCCCAAGCCTTGTTTTAAGTATTATGGATAATAAAATGAATGCAGATTTTGGACCAGTCTATGTAATTGCGGAGATGGCTTGTTCGCACGAAGGCAAGCTTGAGTTAGCAAAAAAAATCATTGATGGAGCCGGTCGAGCGGGAGCTAGCGCCATTCAATTTCAAATTTGGTCGCTAAAAGATATGGTTGTTCCCCATCACCCCGATTTTGCTAAGTTACAAAATATTGAGCTTTCACGTGACAATTGGATAGAATTGGCGGATTATGTCCGAAAACAATTTCCTCAAATGCATATTATTGCCTGTGTCTATGAGCGCAGCAGTGTTGATTTTGCCGAAAAAATAAAGGTAGATGCTTATAAGTTGCATTCTTCCGACCTTTCCAATCCTTTTTTATTAGAATATGTGGCCAAAACCGGAAAACGGATTGATCTAAGTGTTGGTGCCTCAACCATGGAAGAAATTAGTGCTGCAATCTCATATATTAAGAATAATTCACAATCTGCAATCTGGTTAATGTATGGTTATCAGAACTTTCCGACCCCAATCGACAGCTTAAATATGCAATTGATGAATACCATAAAAAACACTTTTAATCTGCCCGTTGGCTATCAGGATCATAGTGATGCGGAGGCCCCATTGGCTTTCTATCTTCCTGCTGTTGCTTTGGGAATGGGGATGAATGTAATTGAAAAACACATAACGCATGATCGGTCTTTTAAGGGTATCGATCATGAGTCAGCATTAAATCCCAAGGAATTTGCTGAATTTACCAAAATGGTGAGAGAAATTGCAATTGCTATGGGATCATCGGTTAGAAAGCCATTTTCGGCTGAAGAAATAAAATACCGAAAATATTCCAAAAAGAGTCTGGTTGCTAGTCGAGATATTCCTGTAGGAAATATTATCGGTGAGCAAGATCTACTTTTTATGCGAGCGGATGATTTAGGACTGCCGCCAGATCAGAAATGGAGATTAATCGGAAAAACTACGCTTTTGCCGATTCCAAAATATAGTTTAATGCGGGAGGAGCAAGTAAAGTGAAGAAAGCGATATTAATTACTGCCCGCTTAAAGTCGACTCGCTTGCCGGTGAAGGCACTAAAAGAAATATGTGGACGCCCAATGATTGAGCATATGATCGAGCGGTTAAAATTAGCCCAAAAACCGGAAGTAATTATCCTTTGTACTTCTACCGTTGCACAGGACGACCCATTAGAAGAAGTTGCTAAGAAAAATGGGATATATTGTTATCGTGGCCACCCGGATGATGTTTTGCTGCGATTAACCAGCGCGGCTGAGCATTTTGGAATAGATACGGTTATTAGTTGTACTGCCGATAATCCTTTTGTTGATCCAACTTATATTGATAAACTGGTTAGTTATCACCAAGTAAAGAAGCATGATTTTACTAAAATAGAGGATCTGCCATTTGGCACATTTTCATATGCGCTTTCTTATCCCGCCATGGTGCAAGCCTGTAAGTTGAAGAAAGAAATTGATACCGAGGTTTGGGGTGGTTATTTTACTATGACTGGAAAATTTGTTTGGGGGGTAATGCCGGTGGATGATCCAGAGCTGCGTTGGCCAGAGCTCAGGTTGACGGTAGATACTGCCGATGATTTTGAATTAGTAACCCAAATATTTAAGGAGCTATATGAGCCAGGAAAAGTTTTTCCCCTTAAGCAAATTGTTGAATTGTTGCATAAAAGACCGGATTTAGTGGCGATCAATTCAGGAGTTAGCCAAAAACAGGCGCTACCGATAAAAATATAATGATTATAAGCTGGAAAAGGTTGTTTTAAATAATATGAAAAGGTCTTCAAAGTCTTGTTTTATTATCGCGGAAGCAGGAATAAACCATAATGGGAGCCTTGCGGTTGCTAAAAAAATGGTTGATGTGGCGGCGGCTGCCGGAGCTGATGCGGTAAAGTTCCAGACTTTCAATCCCGAAAGTATGGTAAGCAGGCAGGCTCCCAAAGCCCAATACCAGCTGCGCAATACAAACTGTAATGAATCCCAATTAGAAATGCTACGGCAATATGTTTTAACGTATGAAGAATTTAAAATTTTGCAAGCTTACTGCCCAAAAAGGCATATTTTATTTTTATCTACTCCCTTTGACCTTGAAAGTGTTAAGTTGCTTTTGGCGCTAGGCCTTCCCATCTTTAAGATCCCCTCTGGGGAAATAACCAATTATCCCTATCTAAAAATGATTGGTTCTCTAAAAAAGAAAGTAATCTTGTCTACTGGAATGTCTAATATGCAAGAAATTGGGGCTGCTCTTAAAGTGTTAATAAAGGCGGGGACTAAAAAAAGCAATATTATTCTTTTGCATTGTAACACCCAATATCCAACTCCTATGGAAGACGTTAATTTAAATGCCATGCAAACTATTAAAGAGCGTTTCGGAGTAAATGTCGGTTATTCTGACCATACTTTGGGCATTGAAGTGGCAATTGCTGCCGTTGCTTTGGGGGCTAAAGTTGTTGAGAAACATTTTACACTTGATCGTAAAATGGATGGCCCAGACCAAAAAGCTTCTTTGAATCCAATTGAGTTAAATGATATGGTAAAAGCGATTCGAAATATTGAAAAAGCGCTTGGATCTAATGAAAAAAAGACTACAAAATCGGAAAGAAACAATATGTTTATAGCTAGGAAAAGTATTGTTGCTTTAAAAGTGATTAATAAGGGGGAACTCTTTACCGAAAATAATATCACCACAAAAAGACCAGGGACAGGAATATCTCCCATGCAATGGCCCTTAATTATTGAAAAAAAGGCCAGTCGCCATTATTCTATTGATGATTGTATTCATGAGAAGATTGCTTAAGAAGAAGGAGGTGATTTTAGGAATGAATAGGCGTTCCCGTTTAGCTAAGGTGTTGCTGTTTGGCGAAATAATTTTCTCTCATTTTGTCAAATAGATATATTTTAGATGAATTTAAGGAGGTTTTTATGCGTTATTGTAAAAAATGTGTTACGCCGGACACTCGACCGGGGATCAAGTTTAATGATGAAGGGATTTGCTTTCCCTGCCTCAACCATGAGAAAAAAAAGTTAACTGATTGGAAAAAAAGATGGCAGGAATTAGAAGAATTATGCAATAAATATCGCGGTTCAAATGGTAATTACTATGATTGTATCATTACTGCTAGCGCCGGCAAAGACAGTCATTATCAGGCCTATGTCTTCAAAGAAAAAATGAAGATGAATCCATTGATTGTCATGGTTGATAACGTAAGTTGGACCCAAACGGGAAGGTACAATTGGGACAATATTAGGTCGCATTTTGGTCTTGATGCCCATTCTTTGTCGCTTAATCCCCAGGTCTGTAAAAAAATGTTTAGGAAGGCTTTTGAAAAGTTGGGATCGCCTACTTGGTATTTTGACATGGCAATCTATGCATATCCTTTGCAAGCGGCCATCAAACTAAACATCCCGTTTATTATTTATGGGGAGAATACAAATTACGAAAGGGGCGGAGCCCTAGGTTCAAAAGAAACCCCCAGTGCCCTAGATCAAATTAAAAACGATGTGGTAAAACCTGTGGCTTGGGAAGAATGGTTTGACAATGATCTGGAATGGAAGGATGTCCAATCAGCAATTTATCCCAACGCCGAAGCAATTTCTAAGGCAAAACTTGATCCCACCTTTTTGAGTTACTTTGTTCAATGGAGCAGTATCAAAAATTGGGAGTTTGCCCGCTCCGTTGGTTTTAAGGATCTGGACGATACTGGTGAATGGCATCGGGAAGGAACCTGGAATCAGTATGATCAGATAGATACGATTGGCTATTTGACCCATACCTGGATGAAATTCTTAAAATTTGGGCATTGGTTAGCCACAGATTATCTAAGCATTTATATTCGAGAAGGTAAAATGACAAGGGACGAAGCCGTTAAAATAGTTAACGAAGAAGAATATAAGCTAGATAAGAAAATGCTGAAGGATTTTATTGATTTCTGCGGATATAGCGAAGCCGAATTTTGGGCCATTGCCGAAAAATTTGCTAATCGAGATATCGTAGAGAAGAGAAATGGGGTTTGGCGCTTAAAAGAACCATGCCGATGATTGATTAATTAGGAGTGAGAAGTGGTAGCTGATATAACAACGAACAAGCATTTAATTAGTGTTGGTTTCATAAAAGCCTTGCAACAATCATTTGGTCAGGAAGAAGCCCTTCGGATTGCTGCAGATGGCTTTGCCAATTATATGATTGAATATTACAAGTTGGTCTTATCAGCTACCGCTCCTAAATCGCAAGCGCGCTTTGATAAATTTAGAAAGCACTATTTGGATTATGCCGGCAAAACCGATTATATAAAGATTATTAATTCAAAAAAGGATATATTAGAGGTGCGCTATGACCGGTGTCCTTTTGCTGAGCTTATGACCCAATACGGCCTTGCAGCATATGCATCTGCATTTTGTTTGTCCGACAAGGCTTTTACGGAAAAAGTATTGCCGGGAGTTGAATTTATAAGATCGCATGAAATCGTAAAAGGGGATGCCTTTTGTGACCACGCTTGGATTTTTAATGAGGGGCTTAATTAATTATGAATTTAAAAAATAAAACTGTGTTAGTAACTGGCGCAGATGGATTTATTGGCAGTCATTTGGTTGAAGCTTTAGTAGATGCTAAAGCCAAAGTGAAGGCCTTTTGTTATTATAATTCTTTTAATAGTTGGGGTTGGCTTGATACCCTCCCAAAAGAAAAGCTCAATCAAATTGAAGTTTTCACAGGAGACGTGCGAGATCATAACGGAGTAAGAGAGGCAATCAAGGGAGTAGATGTTGTTTTTCATCTAGCTGCTTTGATTGGAATTCCATATTCATACCATTCGCCAGACAATTACGTTGATACAAATATTAAAGGAACGTTGAATGTCCTTCAGGCAGCCAGAGATTTATCCATTGAAAGAGTGCTTGTTACTTCGACTTCCGAGGTCTATGGAACGGCATTGTACGTTCCAATAGACGAAAAACATCCCATGCAGGCTCAGTCCCCTTATAGTGCGACCAAAATAGGAGCAGATCGGATTGCAGAGTCCTTTTATCGTTCGTTCAATCTTCCGGTTACAATTGTTCGTCCTTTTAATACCTATGGTCCAAGACAATCGGCTCGGGCGGTTATCCCGACGATAATTAGTCAAATATTATCCGGTCAAAGAACAATAAAGTTGGGAGATCTTTCTCCCAGGAGAGACCTGAATTATGTTAAGGATACTTGTTTGGGCTTTATTGAAATTGCAAAATCAAAAAATACGATAGGGGAAGAAATTAATATATGCTCTGGGCAAGATATAAGTATTGGCGAACTAGCGCAAAAACTAATTGCTTTAATTTCTCCCAAGGCCAATATCAAAATTATTACTGATAAGCAAAGAATTCGCCCATCAAAAAGTGAAGTAAAAAGGCTTCTTGGCTGTAACAAAAAGCTCATCGCTATGACTAAATGGAGCCCGAATTATAACTTAGAGCAAGGATTAATTGAAACCATAAACTGGATGAAAAATAATCAGCATTGCTATAAGGCAGGAATCTATAATGTCTGATATTAAAATTCCTTTATCCGAGCCTTGCATCGGCGGCAATGAATGGCGCTATATTAAAGATTGTCTAGACAGCGGCTGGGTGTCGTCGGTTGGAAAATATGTCGATAAATTTGAAGATCAGCTGGCGGCTTATGTTGGAACCAAATATGCCGTGGCATGTGTTAATGGGACTGCCGCCCTTCATATTAGCTTGCTTATTTCTGGTGTTGGCCTGCACGATGAAGTGCTTGTCCCAACATTAACCTTTATTGCACCTGTTAATACTATTAAATATGTTGGAGCTGAACCCGTATTTATGGATTGCGATGATTACTTGAATATTGATGTTGGAAAAGTTGAACAATTTATCAAAAACGAGTGTGTCTTTAAAAAAGGCCAGCTAATTAATAAAAGAAGCAAAAGATCGGTTAAAGCTATTATTCCTGTGCATATCTTTGGCTCTCCGGTTGATATGAATGCTTTAATTGGGCTAGCAAAGAAATACAATTTAACTATTATTGAAGATGCTACTGAATCTCTCGGGTCATTTTTTGTAAATGGCAAGTTTAAAAACAAAATGACTGGAGCTGTTGGGCAGATTGGTTGTTTTTCTTTTAATGGCAATAAGATTATTACTACTGGTGGAGGAGGAATGCTGGTAACTAATGATCCCCAATTAGCTAAAAAGGCGCGCTATCTAACTACACAAGCCAAAGATAGTGCAATCAAATATATCCATAATGAAATTGGCTATAATTATCGCTTAACCAATGTCCAAGCGGCTATGGGCGTTGCACAACTAGAAAGGTTATCTGCTTATATTAAAATTAAAAGAAAAAACTTCAAATTGTATGAGCAAATGCTTGGGGAAATTGATGGTCTTCAAATGATTAATGAGCCAGATTATGCTTCCAGCAATTTTTGGTTTTATTCTTTAATAATCGATGCAAAGATTTACGGAAAAACCAATTTTGAGCTTATGAAAGCATTGAATAATCATGGTATTCAAGCTCGACCTCTGTGGTATTTAAACCATAAACAAAAGCCCTATAAAAAGAATCAATCTTATAAAATTGAAAAAGCAGAAAAATATTACAATCAAGTGTTAAATTTGCCATGCAGCATTAATTTGAGCGAAAAAGATATTAAAAGGGTGGTTGGAGTTATCCAAAAATATGCTAAAAAGCAATAGAAAAATATGTGTGGTTACTGGTTCTCGGGCAGAATATGGGATATTATCCGGCTTAATGCATGCGATCAAAAATGACCGGGAATTAATTTTGCAGGCGGTGGTTGCCGGAATGCATCTTGAGCCTAAATTTGGACTGACATATAAGGAAATATTAAAGGACGGAATCAAAATTAGCGCGAAAGTGCCGATGGCATTAAATTCGGATAGCGATGAAGCTATTACCCATTCGGTCGGTCTAGCCGTTTCTGGTTTTGGGAAGGTATTTAAAAAGCTGAAGCCTGACGTGGTGGTAGTTTTGGGTGATCGCTTTGAGATTTTAGCTGCTTCGGTTGCTGCTATGCTTTTTAGAATCCCGATTGTCCATATTCACGGCGGCGAAATTACCGAAGGGGCTTATGACGATTCTATTCGCCATGCCATTACAAAAATGGCCTATCTCCATTTTGTTTCGCATGCAGAATATGGCCAACGAGTGATCCAAATGGGGGAAGATCCGACCAGGGTATTTAACTTTGGGGCGCCCGGCCTTGATAATCTCAAAAAGTTAAAACTATTGTCAAAAACGGAGCTTGAAAATCAATTAGGTTTTACTTTGGGGCAAGATGTGGCTTTAGTCACTTTTCATCCTGTTACTTTGGAAAAGGGAAGTGCGAAGGTCCAAATTGATAACCTGCTTTTGGCACTCTCAAAGAGTGGGATGAGAATTATTTTTACCATGCCCAATGCGGATAATGAGAATGATAGTATCATTAGAGCGATTGATAAATATATTCAATCATCGCATGGTTTAGCAAAAGGCTTCCAATCCCTTGGCCAATTGCGCTATTTTTCTCTAATGCAACATGTCGGCATGATGGTGGGAAATTCTTCTTCTGGCATTATTGAGGCGGCATCTTTTCGCCTCCCGGTCGTAAATGTAGGAGATCGGCAAAAAGGACGGTTAAAACCAGCCAATGTTATCGATGTTGCTGCTTCATGGGAGTCAATTTTAAAAGGCGTTGCAAAAGCCCAATCACCGCAGTTTATTAAATCAATAGCTGGTCTTACCAATCCTTTTTGGCATGGCAATGTGAGCAGTAAAATTAAAAATAAGCTTAAAACTTATGATTTTTCAAATATTAAAAAGAGGTTTATTGATTTAAAATGAAAGAAAAAATTATATTAGTTGGGGGGGGAGATCATGCAAGGGTGGTGGCTGATACGGCGGAAATGTCTGGCGAGTATCATTTGGCCGGATATGTTGATATTGAAGACCGTGGATTAATCTTTGGGAAAATACCTTTTTTAGGAAAAGATGTTGATTTTTCAGACCTAATAAAAAAGGGGATTTGTAAAGCTATTTGTACTGTGGGGAGTACGGGCGAAATGAGTGTTAGATTAAGCGTTATTGAAAAGATGAAAAGTGCCGGGCTGGAACTTGTAAATATTATTCATCCAACAGCCATTATTGCCCAAAATTCTACTCTTGGAAAAGGGATTTTTGTTGGTGCAGGAGCAATTATAAATCCTTCCGCACAAATAAAGGATAATGTCATAATTAATACCGGAGCCATTATTGAGCATGATTGCCTAGTTTCTCAGAATGCTATCGTTTCTCCGGGAGTTGTTTTGGGAGGCAGGGTGCAAATTGGTGCTAATGCTTTTGTCGGTTTGGGGACACATATCATCCAGGGAATTAAAATTGGGGAAAATGCCCTAATTGGTGCCGGTTCTGTAGTAATTAAGGATGTTGCTGAAAATTTTCGAGTTGCTGGCGTTCCTGCCAGGAGAATAACGAATGATAGATAATCTTGATAAATATCTTGCAAAGGATGATATTAGCGTAAAAGAGGCCATGCGCCTCATGGATAAGAATTCTAAGAAAATTGTTTTTATTGTTGGGAAAGAAAACCAGCTTTTGGGTTCGGTTTCGGATGGGGACATTAGAAGATGGATCTTAAATAATGGCGATTTGAACTGCAGTGTTGCGTCTATTATGAATAGAACGCCGACAAGTTTTAAGCAAAATTATGACCTCTCAGCAGTTAAGGACAAGATGTTTGAAGGTGAAATCGAATCTATTCCAGTTGTTGATGAACAGCAATGTATAAAAGATATATTATTTTGGGATGTAGTGTTTGACGGAAGCCACAAACGTGCAGTAGCCAAGAAGGCAATTTCGGTCGTGATTATGACGGGTGGCAAAGGTACCCGCTTATCCCCTTTTACCAAAATATTTCCTAAAGCACTTGTCCCCATTGGGGAGAAAGCCATAATTGAAATAATAATGGACAAATTTGCCAAATATGGTTTCAGGGAGTTTGATTTAATTCTAAATTATAAAGGCGAAATGATTAAATCTTTTCTCGATAATATTGATACTGGGTATATATTTACCTATTATTGGGAAAAAGATCCGCTGGGAACAGTAGGCGGTGTTAAATTGATAAATAAAATTCTTTCTGATGATTTTTTTGTTTCAAATTGTGATATTATGATTGACGCCCATTATGATGATTTACTAAATTTTCATCAAAAAGATAAAAACGATATTACCTTGGTTGGTTCTGTTCAGAACTATAAGGTTCCTTATGGTGTAATGAAAGTAAGCAATGGCGGAAAACTGGAGGAATTAGTGGAAAAACCCGAATTTGACTTTTTGGTTAATACGGGACTTTATGTTATAAATAAAAGGGTGATTGATTTAATCCCGGAAGGCAAACTCTTTCACATCACGGACTTAATTTCAAAGGTGAAGGAAGAAAAGGGGCAGATTGGAGTATATCCGGTAAGCGAGGGTGCTTGGGTGGATATTGGGCAATGGGGGGAATACCAAAAAGTGTTAAAAAATATTTCTTGTGATTAATTCTAGCTGGTTTAGGAGGAATTTTGCATGAAAAGAGCATTAATTACTGGTATAACAGGTCAAGATGGGGCCTATTTAGCCAAATTACTCTTAGAAAAGGGGTATTCTGTTTTTGGTCTATATCGTAGGACGTCGAGTACCAATATCTGGAGACTGCTTAGCCTAGGTGTTAATGATCAGGTGCAATTAATTCCTGGAGATATGACAGACATGGCTTCAATTAGTAATGCAATTATCCAGTCAGAACCTGATGAAATTTATAATTTGGCGGCGCAGAGTTTTGTTGGAACTTCCTTTGACCAGCCATTAGTCACGGCTCAGGTTGACGGTATTGGGGTTGTAATGCTGCTAGAATCCGCCAAACAAATTAATCCAAAGATAAAAATCTATCAAGCCTCTACATCTGAATTATATGGTAACGGAAAAGCAGCGAATTTGGTGAATAATGTTGAGCTAAATGAGCACCATGTTTTTTGGCCTTCCTCTCCCTACGCGTCAGCTAAACTCTATTCATATCATCAAATTAGAATTTATCGAGAAGCTTATGGAATTTTTGCAGTTAATGGGATATTGTTTAACCATGAATCACCGTTGCGCGGACTTGAATTTGTAACCAGAAAAATTTCTAATGCAGTTGCCAGAATTAAGCTGGGATTGCAGAAAAAGATTGTACTTGGCAACTTAGATGCTAAACGTGATTGGGGATATGCGCCAGAATATGTCGAAGCCATGTGGAAAATGTTGCAGCACAATACCCCTGATGATTATGTGGTTGCTACCGGTGAAAGTCATACAGTAAGAGAATTCTTTGAGCTGGCATGTGAAAATGCTGGAGTGGATCCAAAAGACGTTGTTTCGCAAGATAAAAAACATCTAAGGCCCCTGGATGTTAATTGCTTAATAGGGGATGCTTCAAAAATTAGAAAAGTTATTGGCTGGGAGCCAAAAACAAAATTAAAGGAATTAGTGAAGTTAATGGTTCAAGGCGATCTTGATCGTTGGCAAAGTCATTTAAAAGGTAAAGTTTTCCCTTGGGATGCAATTAATGACCCTTCTATCTATGCGCAATAACTTAAAGCACGATTGAGGAGATATGTTGGTTTTATGAAAAACGTAAAAGTTTCTGTTATTTTGCCAACTTACAACGAAAAACAAAATGTTCTTCGGCTAATTGAGGTTATTCATGCGCAGTTAACCGAAAACGAGCATGAAATAATCGTGGTTGATGATAATAGTCCGGATGGTACTTATGAAGCTATCTTGGCGCTTAATTTGCCCTATGCAAAACCGATTCTGCGGACCAAAAATCGCGGCTTTGCCAATTCAATTCGTTGCGGTTTAGAAAAGGCTACCGGCGAAGTTTTTGTGGTTATGGATTCCGATTTTAACCACCAACCCCAATATCTCCCTTTTATGGTTCAAGCCCTTTCGCATTACGATTGTGTCGCGGCTTCCCGTTTTGTTTATGGTGGTGGAATGGATAGCCGATCCCGCCATCTTTTGAGCTGGATTTTTAATATCTTTGTTCGGATTATAACCAAAGGAATGGTGACAGATAGCTTATATGGTTTTTTTGCCATAAAAAAAGAAGTTATCCAGCAATGCGATTACGATGCTATTTTTTGGGGATACGGTGATTATTGTATTCGCTTAATGTTTTATTTACAGAAAAATGGGGCTAATATTTTGCAGTTTCCTGCCTTAAATGGTAAGCGAACAACGGGGGAAGGAAATCAAAAGTTTATTAAAGTTTTTCTGCAGTATTTTTATGAGTCGCTAAAATTGGCTTATAAAGAAAGGATCAAAAACAGATGTACAAAGAAATAAGTAAGTGCCGAATTTGTGGGAATTCTGATCTTGTTCCAGTGCTTGACTTGGGAGTGCAGGCTTTGACCGGAGTCTTTCCGAAGACAAAAGATCAGCTGGTTACTTCTGGCCCTTTAATATTAGTTAAGTGCCAAGAAGATGAAGAAGGTAAACACTGTGGCTTATTACAGCTCAAGCATTCATACGATTTGGGTGAAATGTACGGGGATAACTATGGCTATCGATCGGGACTGAATCATTCCATGGTACAGCATTTAAATGCCAAGGTGAAACGAATTCTTGCAGCCGTAGAGCTTAAAGCAAATGATTTAGTAATCGATATTGGTAGTAATGACAGCACTCTTTTGCAAGCTTATCCCAATAAAGGATATGTATTGGCCGGAATTGATCCAACTGGGATTAAATTTAAACAATATTATCCTTCTCACGTTCAATTGGTTCCTGACTTCTTTTCTGCCGCTGCGGTTAAAAAAAATTGGGGTGAGAAAAAAGCAAAAATTATTACTTCGATTGCCATGTTTTATGATTTAGAAGCGCCGCTAGATTTTATGCGACAGGTTTACGATGTCTTAGCAGATGATGGAGTATGGGTCTTTGAGCAAAGTTATATGCCAACGATGCTAGAGATGAATTCCTATGATACTGCTTGCCATGAACATTTAGAATACTATCGCCTAAAACAAATTAAATGGATGGCTGATCGAGTTGGTTTTAAGATTCTTGATATAGAATTTAATAAGATTAATGGCGGAAGTTTTTCTGTCATGTTGGCTAAAAAGCAATCGCAATATGCAGAAAACGTGTCGCTTGTTAATGAAATTTTACTAAAAGAAGAAGCTCTTGGCTTAAATATCTTAAAGCCTTATTCTGAATTTAAAGCTCGAGTTTTTGCTCATCGCGACCAATTACGGGCATTTGTCGAGGCTGCCAACAAAAGAGGGGAGAAGGTTTTTGGCTACGGAGCTTCAACCAAAGGGAACGTGATTTTGCAATTTTGCAATTTGACTGAAAAAGACATTCCGTTTATTGCGGAAGTTAATATTGATAAATTTGGCTGCTATACCCCTGGAACATTAATTCCAATTATTTCCGAAGATGATGCCAGGAGATTGAATCCCGATTATTTCATGGTTCTGCTTTGGCATTTCAAAGATAGCATCATCTTAAAAGAGAAGAATTTTATGAGCCGAGGGAGAGGATTGGTTTTTCCTTTGCCTAATATTGAGACAATAACGCATAATTAATAATATAAGAAGGATGCTTATGTATATTGATGATAAGTTTTACCGTCAAGTGCTTAAATCTATGCCTATATCTTGCGTGGATCTATTAGTGATAAATATGGAAAAGCGAGTATTGATGATAAAACGAAGAAATCCACCGGCTAAGGGACAGTGGTGGTTTCCGGGTGGACGTGTACATTTTGGTGAATTAAGAAAAAAAGCAGCAATTAGGAAGTTAAAAGAAGAATGTGGTTTAACTTTGTCTTCATTAAAAGAATTGGGTACGTATGATGTACTTCTAGAAGAACACTTAGCTCCCCATATATCTCATGCGATCACAACAGTTTTTGAGATCAATGTTAGTGGGAGTAATGTGCGGTTGGATGATCAGTCCTCTGACTATATGTGGAAAACGCCACTTGAATGGTTGGATGAGATTGATAATGAGTTTATTTTGCGCGTATTAGAGCAGTATAAACATGGATAAATCAGGTTGCATTACTTCGGAGTCAGTAATTCCGATAATATCAGAAACAGATGCAAAGGCAGACAAAATAGATTATTTAATGCAAAGTGGTAAATTATTGATGTCGTTGCCGGAAATTGAGTTTGTTTCATCTATGGGGAATCAATGAAATGATAAAAAAAATAATTCTTGTCGGTCACGATAACTTTGGTGCGCGTGAGATTATTTCCGAAATCGTTAAGAATCATCCCCACATAGATTTTTGTATAATAATCACGACTGGATTATATTATAAGAAGTCATTTTTTGCTTCCATCATTAAGATGTTGCGTGAAGCCAGTTTCGTTTTCTGTCTTAATCGTTTTTGGGACGGATTAATTTATAAATTTAAAGGTGACACCTTATATTCTCGATCTAAGAAATGGAAAATAGAAGTGTATTTTACAGAAGATATTAATGGATCTAAGGCACATGAATATATCAAGGATTTTTCTCCTGATCTTATCGTCTCTACCTTTACTATGCATATCTATAAAGAAGCCACGATTAAACTTGCTCGGGTTGCTACAATTGGTTGTCATCCTTCCATTTTGCCGGATTATCGAGGGCTTGAAGTCTTTTTTTGGCAGCTTGTTAATAAAGAGACTTCATCTGGAGTTAGCATATTTTATATGGCAGAAAAAATTGATGCTGGCAATGTGATTATGCAGGAAAAATTTGATATTACTCCCGATGAAAGTGTCGACTCTCTTTATAGAAAACTGACTAGGATTACCGCTCGATTAATGGTTACAACAATTGAAAAATTCAAGTTGGGTGATAAATTTGAAATCTTCCCTTCTTCTGGGAAAGGTAGTTACTATCCAATGCCAACTAGAGATGCTTATCGGCAATTTATAGCTAAAAAGGGCAAATGGCGGTAAACACAAAATGAAAGCAAACATTCCTTGGGCAAAACCGCTATTTTTCGAACAAGAACAAAAATACTTGGCTGATGCTTTGGCGTCTACCTGGATTTCCGGTGGGCAGTATATTGAAAAATTTGAGAAGGAATTTACGCAATACAATAGGGCCCATTTTGGAATAACCACTTCAAATGGCACAACTGCCTTGCAATTAGCCATTTGGGCTCTAAATCTTCAACCAGGAGATGAGGTCATTGTCCCTGGGTTTACTTTTGTTGCTCCCATTAACATGGTAATTGAATCCGGAGCAACCCCAATTTATGCCGATATTGATCCCGCTACTTGGTGTATTGACCCAGTTGCGATAGAAAGTTGTATTACTGGGAAGACCAAGGCGGTTGTTCCAGTTCACATTTACGGAAATGTATGTGAAATGGATACAATAAATTCGATCGCTAAAAAGCACAACCGTGCCGTAATTGAAGATACTGCTGAAGCAGCTTTTTCGAAATATGGCAATAAATATGCCGGAACACTTGGCGATATTGGCTGTTTTAGCTTTCAGGCAACCAAGACGATTACAATGGGAGAAGGCGGCTGTGTTTTAACGGAGAATGAACAGCTCTATAAAGCTATGCGACTAATTCGCGATCATGGTATGCGCATAGGCAAGCGTTATTGGCATGATGTTATTGGTTACAATTTCCGCCTTACTAATATGCAAGCAGCGGTAGGTTGTGGCCAGTTGGAGAACGTCTCAGCAATAATTGCAGAAAAGAAAAGAGTTTTCTTGTTATATACTAAATTTTTGAGCGATATTGCAGGCGTAACAATGCAACATTTTTCCAAGCCGGTTGATCCGGTTGTTTGGGCAATCGCTGTAAAAGTTGATCCTTTAGCTTTTAAGTTTAATAGGGACGCAATAATTAATCAAATGCAAGAAAAAGGGATTGAAACGCGGCCAGGCTTTTATCCTTTTAGTGTTATGCCCTTATATCATGCACCAGCGCTTCCTGTTTCGGAAGAAGTTGGGGCAAATGTGTTGAGTTTGCCTTCATTCCCTTCGCTGTCAGAAGAAGAAATCGCATTTATCTGCGAAAATTTAAAAAAACTAAGGAGATAAAAATGAATTTTAAAACCAACTTCCTTGATAACTATATGAAGGAAGCCCCGATTCCGCTTGCCATTGAGCGTTATTTGGAATGTAGGATACTTTCAAAGCACGCTTTTAATCGTCCGATTTTGGATATTGGCTGCGGAGAAGGTATGTTTGCTTTTATATTGTTTGCGGAAAAAATTGATGTGGGCATTGATCCCAACAAATCCGAATTACAGCGTGCTAAAGAATATGGAATGTATGCTGAATTAATTGAGTGTTATGGGGATAAAATCACAAAACCATCTAATTTTTTTAATACAATCATGAGTAACAGTGTTTTGGAGCATATCCCTTCATTAGAACCGGTGTTACAAGAAGCTCATCGGTTGCTTTCTGACCAAGGGGTGTTTTACGTTACAGTGCCGACCGATATGTTTGATAATTATAGTGTTATATATCAGTTTCTCTCATCATTGCGACTAACAGAACTGGCGGAAAAATATCGACGGTTTTTTAATCGATTTTGGAGGCACTATAATTTTCATAACAGGGAAGAATGGACTGCCTTGTTTGAAAAAAACGGGTTTAAAGTTAAAGAAGCAATTGAATATGATTCAAAATTCGTTTGCTTAATGAATGATTTTATGGCTCCTTTTGCTTTTTTGTCTTTTATTTGTAAAAAATTGTTAAACCGCTGGATAGTTTTGCCGCAAATTAGAAACAAGTATATTGGCCTGTTTGTTTGGCTGGCAGAAGTGCTGGTTAATAAATTTGAAGGAAAAGGCAAAGGTGGGATTATATTTTTCGCTCTATCCAAACAATAGATTCCCTTATAGTGAAAATACATGAATATCGTAATTAAATTAGCTTCCGATTCTTATTTTTTAAACAAGTTGAATGAGGGGCAATTTTCTCGAGATGATCTCTTGATTTGCGGGAAAACCTCCTTTTCCACTGATGCATTCAGCCCTGACAATATCTTTTCTCTGGCTGGTGGAAATGCTATTAACAAATTTAAATCTATAATAATTAATGCCCGTAAATTAAAAACCAAATCAATGCTGTGTGTGGTAGATCAGCCTTTGTCGAAGTTATTTAAATTGGCCTTATATTTTTTATCTGTTTTATGCTTTACTTCTTTTAAGATTGGCAATGTGTCTTATGGCTTTTTAAATGCGCTTTGGGATACCTTTTCTTTGTTGCTTTCCCCGTTTATTGCTATCTTGTTAACACCACTTTTTTTAATAAGAGAGGTTTTATCTAATTTTATCCTTCCACGAGAAAAGGATGATAAGCCTTTTATTGGCTTTGGAATGAATGGCCGTCTCTCTGGGGTAATTTATTGGTATTTATATGCAAATAGGGCAAAAAGGCATGGTTTGTTTGGCTATGCATTTAATGAATATATGGGTTTTCCGGTTTCGTTATATCATTTTCCATTCTCAATCTTTATGATAAAGCAATTTAAATTCAGGCTTACTTTTTTATTCGGAGCTCTTTTGCTGTTTGTTAGCTTGTTTGCCCTATACTATAAGATAGCCTTGATATCCCCATGGCAAATTGCCGCTTGCTTTTTCTTTTTTATGTTAGCTAATACTATCTGGGAACATGCCTCATTAGGAGTTTATGAGATTTTAGCATGGGGGCTTGGCCTTTCCGGTTTTGTTTTATTTATATATGGAAATATCTATATTGCTGGTCTTTTTTGGGGCTTACTTGTTCTTTCTCATGTTGGAGTAGCGAGCTTACTTGTTTTTTTTATAGCCGTCTATGCGCTTTTGCATGGAAAGTTTTTTGATCTATTTCCAGCAGGAATTATTGCTTTTTTTGTTGCTAGTTGTTGGATCGTTCCATTTGTAATGCAGATAAGAAAAATGACCAGAATGAAAATGATTAATAAAGGCTGGTCTTCCAAATATAGTTTTGGCTATTTGCGCCTACTGCAGTTTTTGCTTTATTTGTTATTTGTACTATCACTATTTTTTTATTCTAGAAGCCTGGTTGTATTGGCCATGGCGATGTGTCCGGTGATCATAAGTTACATTAATGCTAAAATTAAAGTGCTTTTCTCGCTTTACACTGTCAGAATGTTTCAGACAGTTGTTGGTATTTTATGCTTAGCTTATGCTTTTAATATGATTTCGCTCGTATTGTTATTATTCTTTTTGTTTTTACCTCCATATCTTCTAAGCTGGGAAAATCATGAGGATAACTATTATTATAAGTTCAAATTAAACACCCGAGAAGACTTGATCAAAAAGGCAAATAATTTGTTTGGCAAATTATCCGCGGTTGATCGGGTTGGTTTTGAGCTAGGATCAGTTAAAAGTGGGAGAAATATCCATTCTGAGACTTTGTCGGAGTATTTTTCATTGTATCTGGCTGATAAAAACTGTGAAATATTTAATTCCGCCATGGTTGAACTTATTAAATTTGATTTGTATGAAAAAACTTGTGCCTATTTTAATTGTGCTTCTTCTTATGACGAACTAAAACAAGCAATTCTTGCTTCGGGCATAACCCATATAGTTGCTTTTACAGAGCCATTCAAGAAAAAATTAGATGAATTTGGATTTATTGCATTAGGTGAAGAGCCATTCATTGAAGATTATGAGAGTAAATTGGCTGATTTTAAAGTTGTTCTTTATGCTATACCCTTTATCAACGAAAAGTCTTTCCCCTTTGCCAAGGTTGAAGCTGGGACAAGTTCACTGAAGATTACTTTTGCTAGTGATGGAGATCATATCATCAAATATAGTTTTGATTTTGGTCTTCATTGCACGCAAGGCGGAAAAGAATTGAAAATTGAAGATGATGGCAACGGTTATTTGAAAATATGTTGTGCCAAAAAGGGCGAAGCTGTAGTTACTCAAAGATATACAGATCTATTTTTCCCATCCAAAGATATAACTGCATGATCAAACGCTTCCTGAATAAAATAAAATCCGATGATATCGGCTCAACGCTGAAACATTCTAGAAATTATTTTGGTGGCAACTTGGCGATCAAAGCCTTAAGTGTTATTTCTATTCCAATTTTTACTAGGATGTTAACCTTAAATGAATATGGAATAGTTAATTTGTATGGTTCAGCCGCAAGCATTCTTTCAGTCTTAATGACCTTTAATTTGTTTACTTCGGTCGGCAGGTATTATTATGAAGACAAAAAGGACATTGGCGGGTTTATCAGCAGTATTGTCATTGCCTTTTTCCCATTGTTTGTAATCAATGCAATTATCGCCTATATATTTCGAGATAACTTGTCAAGTTGGTTGGGAATTCCAGTTGGTCTCTTTTTCCCTTTGATGGTTTTTATTTTATTGACGTTAATTGATTCGATTAATCGGCAAATTCTTGAGGCAGAGCGCAAGAGCCAATTGTTAGTGGCGCTTGATTTCTCAAAGGCCTTTTTGGCAGTTAGTTGTAGTATTGCATTGGTTTTTGTCTTTGTGCAAGCGCGTTATTTAGGGCTTATTTGGGGGCAGATTATTGGTGGGATTATTGTTTCGACATATTGCTTGAAACTCCTTAAGAAATATGTTTCTTTTGAATTTAAATTTGAATATCTAAAATATGCTTTGTATTTGGGATTACCTCTAATCCCTTACACTTTAAGTGGGGTCATATTGGCGCAGGCGGATAGAATAATTATCAACAACGTGCAGGGCGCTGCATCGGCTGGCATTTACAGTCTTGGTAGCAACATTGGTATGATTCTGCAGTCATTTATCCTTTCCGTTAACTCAGCTTTGATCCCTGATTTTTTTCATTTTTTAAATATTGGGGAAAACGTCCGTTTAGACCGATTGGTAAAAAAAGCATTTATTTTAATCGTTGTATTTGCGTTTTTACTAATGATCTTTTCTCCTGAAATCGTAATGGTTTTGGCTGGTAGAAAATATTGTGCCGGTATCCCAATTATACCTTGGATTGTAATGGGCAATATTTTTTTTGCCATGTTTACAATTTACGCTAGATATATCGGTTATTCAAAACAAATGATTTACGGTTCGGTCATCTCTATTGCTTGCGGCTTAATAAGTATTGTTTTGAATATATTTTTTATTCCGCTGTATGGGTACATGGCAGCTGCTTATACCTCAACCCTTTCATATTTAATAATGTTTTTATTAACTTGGTTTGTAGTCAAACATGTTTTGAAAATGCATGTTACCCCACTAAAATATCTCACTTATACGTTTAGCATTTTCTTTCTTTTCGCGGGTCTATATTATATTTTTATCGGGATCAAACTTAGTATGCTGCTGTATTTCGTGTGTAAGATACTATTGTTTTTGTTGTTTCTCTGTTTTATCTCTTTTCCTTATTTTTCTCCGCAAAAATATCTGGCTGTGTTAAGAGGGTTTATTAGAAAAGCAGGATCATCTGTATGAACAGTACTATAAATAGGGCTGCTTTGTCACAAGATTTGATTGGTCTATTGGATAAAATAGCCAAAACTAAATTAGAAAATGGCCAATCTTTGATTGAAATAACTACTTTTCAACAGATTTCCTATTGGTGGTTTATTCGCTTTAATTTGTTCCATGCCATTAAATCAATAGTTTCCACTGATAAGCCTTCTAAGATAACTTTAAAACAGAGAATGCTGGCTAAATTACGTGAGCCTTTTAGTCTTATATATGATGTTTCTTTTGCTTTGATGTGTAATTTATTAGTTATTGGAAGAAAAAGAAAAAATTTATCAAAGAAAACAAAAGTATTAGTTACCGATTATAATTCGCGGTGGGGCGATGTTTTTGATAGTGGGACAAATCAAACCGTAAAATCGAATGTCTTTTTACATCCCGTTTTTATGGAATTGATCAAACAAAATGAGTTTGAAGTCGTTACCTGTAGTCAGGTGGGTATGCATGCTCTTGGGTTTAGGGTTTTGTTTGAAAAGTTGTTTGGGCGAAAGGAGATCGTGCATCGGCCGCTAGAAGCGTTTTGGTCAAATAGGGTTTGGCAAGAAGGGCAAGAAGCAAAGAAACATTTCTCTAATATTTGGGCTAAACTATGCCAAGATCCCAATTTTATTAATTTATGGCAGTTTAATGGATTCAATCTATGGCCGTATATAAAAGATGAACTGGAGTTTTGCTTCAATTATCGTTTTCCACGGGTAAAGAAATATTTGGCTATGACGAAAAATCTGTTATTGGCCGAAAACCCAGCTGCTATATTAATCGATTGTGAGTATGGAGGCTTTCCGCATTCGTTAATTATAAATGCCAAACTGATGGGCATTTCTACCTTAGCTATCCAGCATGGCAATATCAGCCCTTTTCATGAGGCCTACATGTTTTTGACTGGTGACATTGCTCCAAATGCTGATGTAAAATCCCCTTTTTATCCTATTCCAGAGATAACGGCTGTTTATGGGCCTTGTGAAAAAGAATTCTTAACCAAGGTAAGTGTCTACCCGGAAAACAGAGTGGTGGTTACTGGCCATCCGCGTTACGACTTTTTGGCCAAAGTTGGGGAAATTTATTGCAGAGAAACTATTTTGCGAGATTTTAATCTATCCTCCAACAAAAAAATAATTGTCTGGACAACCCAAATGCATTTTGTCCCCCTTAGCGAACAAAAAGCGACTTTGCGCGCAGTAATGGAAGCTGTTCAATCTCTACAAGGTGAAGTAGAATTGTTAATAAAGATGCACCCGCATGAAAAAAGTATGGCTCTTTATCAAAATGCCTGTCAAGAATATGGGGTAAAAGCGGCTGTTACTCAGAATCGCAATATATTTGAGGTCCTTTATGCTGCTGATTTGGTTGTTACCAAACATTCAACTACTGGTACAGAAGCATTAATTTTAAATAAGCCCATCTTGATTCTTAATTTGAGCGGGGAAAACGATTTGACTTCTTATGTGGATGAAAAAGTTGCCATCGGAGTTAAGGTCCCCCAAGCCCTCTTACCGGCAATAAAATCCGCTCTTTGGGATAACGGAACCAGGCAATTATTGCAGGATCATCGCAGGCAATTTGTTTTTAACCATTGCTATAAAATTGATGGTTTGGCAGCGCAGCGGGTCGTGGGGGTGTTAAAGGAAATGCTGGGGTTAAGTCGGCAAGGAGTCTGAAAGTGAAGGAATCAAATACCATATCAAAGGATATTATTGAGTTATTATCAGGTATTTCTCATATTAAATTTAGTGATGGTAAGAATATTATTCAAAAAACTACGTATAAAGAGATTTGTTTTTGGTGGTTTATCCGCTTTAATCTATTCCATTGTATAAAATCCGCAATTTCTACTGACAAAATAACGCAACCTATATATTTGCGTTTCGACCTACGGATTTTTAATCTAATGTGTATGTTTTACGATGTCCTAATGTGCCTTATTGGGAGAATCTTTGGAGCTTCGTATATCAACCAATCATCTTCAAAGCAAAAGAAGGTCTTAATCACTGATTATAATATTCGCTGGGGAAAGGTGACGACCCTTTCAAATCGAAAAATGGTTAAGGAAAATATGGCTTTGCACCCAATCTTACGTAGATTATTTAACGATCAACGATATAACGTAACTACTTGTGGGCAAATTGGGCCAAATTATGCAGGCATAAAAGTCTTGTTAGAAAAAAGAATTTTTCGGGCTTTCTTTGTTCATCGGGCATTTGAAAGCTATTGGTCTTGGAAAATCTGGTGGAAAAGGAATAAGGCACAGAAGTATTTTAGTAATATTTGGAAAGAATTAAGAGTTGATGAACAATTTGCTAAGATGTGGATGTATAAGGGGAGAGATCTATTCCCAATCATTGAGAAAGAGTTGGAATATTATTTTATCTGTCGTTTTTCAAGGATAGCGCAATATATCGGACAAGCAGAAAAGATTATAGATGTAGAAAAGCCTGATCTGGTTTTAATTGAATGTGAATACGGTGGATTGCCCAGTGCCTTGACGATTGCGGCCAAACAAAAATCTGTTCCGGTTTTGTCAATCCAGCATGGCAATATTGCCCCTTTTCATGAGGCATATACATTCAATCCAGGTGATATCTCGGTTGATGGGAGTGTTTATTCTCCATACTATCCTATTCCAGACGTTACGGCTGTTTATGGGCCGATTGAAAAGGATTATCTAACAAAAACTAGTGATTATCCAGAAAAATGTATTGTTGTTACGGGAAATGCGGGCTATGATTTCATCTCTTTATTAGACCCAGAATCTAAAAGAAAAGAAATATTTATCCGATATAAATTGATGTGTGGAAAAAAATTGGTTGTTTGGACAACCCAAACCCATGCTTTATCACAAGTTGAAAATGAAAGAAACATTAAGGAAGTCTTTAAAACACTAGCTGCCTTAAAAGATAGTTTTCAATTATTAATAAAATTGCATCCCGGGGAAAAGGATGGGGCAATCTATGAAAGTTATGCAAAAAAATATAAAGTTAAGGTTACAATTGTAAAAGATTCTAATAGTTTTGAATTGATAGCTGTTGCCGATCTAGTTATTACCCGATATTCAACAACAGGGACAGAAGCTGTCGTTCTAAATAAACCATTAATTATTCTAAACTTAAGCGGGGAAAAAGATCTTGCCTCTTATGTTGATGAAGGGGTGGCTTTAGGGGTCTATAATGAGAATGGCTTAATTGTTGCGGTTGAGAGTGTTTTTTGTGATAAAGAAGTTATAAAAAGGTTGAAATCTAATCGTGAGAAATTTGTACAGGATCATTGTTATAAATTGGATGGAAGATCGACCGAAAGAATAGTTGCATTAATTGATGAAGTAACAAATAAGTAAGGATTTATTTTAAATGGTTTATTCCTTTTTGGTGTTTTTGTTTATTATTCTTGGTCCAATCTTGTTTTTTGTTGGAGCAATGAAACCTAAAATGTTATGGTACATGCTTATTCCAGCTTGTATTTTGGGTTCAGGCATTATGTTGGGTGGATACGCACTTATCGATGAATACTTGGTTGATTGTATTTTTTTTGGTATTCTTTTTGCTTTTTCTATTGGAGCCATTCCATTTATCAGAGAGAAAATAAGCAATTTTGATAAATTGCACCTAATAATCTTTTTGTTAATGTCTTTTTATATGGTGTTTCAATGCATTCGGGGAGTGATAATAAGTGAAGATATTCGAATGATGCGTTTTGTTATCTACTACCTTCTATTAGGAATTATGCCCTTTATCCTCTCAAATCGCTATTTTATGGTTTTATCTAGTAATAAAGCAGCAATGATAACTGCCATTTCTGGATTGTTATATATGTTGACCTATTTTTTTCACGGGTTCTATTCAGAATTTGTTCTTAAGATAAATAGGTTTCTGCCGCAAGGAAGCGAATGGTCCGGTTCTGCTGCTGCCGTTTTTCCAGTATTGATGTCAATAACAGCCGTCTTATGTTATAACGAAAATGCAAAAAATTGGTTTTCAAGATTACTAGTATTTTTAGTTGCATTTATCTCTTTAATCGTTGGTTTTTATTATGATTCCCGAATGGTTATATTGGCAGTTGTTGGGCTTATGTTTATTTATCTTCCCCGCATTCGTCTGCGCGAAATTCTCATAATCCTTTTAATGGCGATAATACTTGTTAGTTGGAATAATACTTTAACAGTGTATTCAAAATATTCATTTACTGATTATTTTTTGGTTGGCATTCAAGCTACCGAAGCTGTTTCGGGGCAACAGGATAAAGATCGTGGTTCACATTTTAAGCGAGCCTTTGTTCTGTTGGATAATAACATTGTTTCAGCCTTAGTGGGAGAGGGGTGGTATTCCCATAAACTGATTTTAGGACAGAGAAGTACGGCTTTTGCGGCTTTAATGATTGATACAGGCTTGATCGGTATGCTGCTTACAACAGTGTGTTTTCTTTTTGCCTTTATTAAGGTGTTAATTTCCAGAAGTAAATATTCAATATTACTTATGTTAACCATTTTTATGTCTTTTGCCTGGCTAATGGTTGCTCCGATTTTAGATATTGTGCTTTTATATATAATGATTATGCCTTTTGGATTAATCAACCAATTAAGCAATAATATGGTTGTCGATGAGGTAGATAAATAATGAAGATTTGTTTTTTAGCCGGTTCAAATTCAATTCATAGTTACAAATGGATTAATTTTTTTGCAAATAAAGGGCATGCTGTGTCATGGATATCTTTAGCCCCATCAAACTTTGGTAAGATTGAATTTGCAAATTATCATGAAATTATAACCTCTCCGGTAAATATTAAAACCGTATTGCATGCCATTGTAAAAACCAGAAAGCTAATAAAAGAAATTAATCCTGATATTATTCATATCCATTCGGCTGGAACTTATGGGGTAGTGGGTTCAATTGCGGGATGGGGCTATCCACAGGTTATTACCGTTTGGGGGTCAGATGTGATTTTGGGAATTAAGTACTGGCTAAGGAAGCTAATGCTCAAATTTATTTTATCCCGAGCTGCTTTGGTGACCTGTGATGCTGAGCATATGTTAAAAACCATGTTGAAATTAGGAATAAGTAAAAAGAAAATACGGATTATAAATTTTGGAATTGATACTCATAAGTTTTGTGTAGGTAATAACTGTGGTCATGTGAGAGAAAAATTAAAAATCCTTGCGGCCCCAATGATAATAAGTCTGAGAAGTTTTGAGCCAATCTATGATGTTTCTTCGTTAATTGGCGCTATCCCGTTTGTGCTGAAAGAATTTCCGGACGCAGCATTTGTTTTGGCTGGGACTGGTTCACTAGATCAATCCTTAAAGGCATTGGTTGGAAAGCTAATGGTGGGACAAAACGTTAGATTTATCGGTATGTTGAAAAATGATGAACTGCCTGCCTATCTTCAGGCCGCTGATCTTTATGTTTCGACCTCGCTTTCTGATGCTGGCATTGCTGCCAGTACGGCCGAAGCCATGGCCTGTGGCTTGCCGGTTGTTATTACCGATTCCGGAGAAAATAATTTGTGGGTTAAGGATGGGACTGATGGCTATATTGTGCCGGTTAGCAATCCAGTGATACTCGCGGAAAGAATTATCCATTTGTTGCGAAATAAGGAGTTGCGAGATAGAATGTCTGCTAGAAGCAGAGAAATTATTAAAATGAAAAATGATTATTGGACGGAAATGGAAAAAATGGATAAACTATATGAGGTGGTTTTTAGTGTTTGTAGATAGTATTAGATCGTTTTTATTAAAGCATCCACACTTACATGCGTGGATTCAAAAAGTGTTGGGATTTATTGAAGCTAAATTTTTGGGGACAAGAGGGAGAGAGTGGTATTGGGCAACGAGGCATTTACACGGAAAGAAAACAAATACGTACTGGGAAGCGTATTCAAGGTCAATTAGCCATCCGCATAGAAAATTATTAATTGATAAAATATTTTCTTATCAACCTAAAAATGTTTTAGAAATCGGTTGTAATACTGGGCCCAATTTGTTTTTACTTGCTAAAAACGCAAATTCTACTTTTAATGCGCTTGGAATTGATATCAACCCGCAAGCTATAAAGGAAGGAAAGAATTGGCTTGAGAAGGAACGAGTTAACAATGTTGAGCTTAAGTGCGGGTTGGGTGACGAGCTTGAATATTTGCCAGATAAAAGTTTTGATGTCGTTTTTTCTGATGCAACAGTTATTTATATTGGGCCCGATAAAATAGCTAGGCTAATTAAAAATATGTTACGGATTGCTCGTAAAGCTATAATATTTAGCGAATGGAATATTGAAAAATCGACAAACAATAAAATTCCGGTTTTCTTTGATGAAATGCATTGGGTGTACAATTATCGTTTATTGGTTAATAACCCAGATATTGAAATAAATCCTTACCCTCCAGGCACCTTTAGTAGCAAGGGGTGGGAAAAATATGGAGCAATTGTTGCATTTAAATTATGAAAAAAGTATTAATTATTGCTAATTTGTTTCATGCTTTTCCTAGAATCCCAGGAATTAGCACATACTTATCAGATTTTGATTGGCAAGCAACTATTATTTCTCCTCCGGTTGATGATGATTCAATAAGACGCTTGGGTTTTCCGCGGGAATTTAAAAAACGGGTAAAGATCATTGCTGCGCCTTACAATGGAGATGTCTTTTGGCTGTTAAGGAGGATATTATGCACTTTTAAATTTAGAAAAAATGAAAGTATCCCCGAACAAATTAAAGAAAGTCTTGGAATTACATCGAAAAAGTCATTGATTGACTCTTTGATGCGGGTATATCAAACATTTTTTGCTTATCCTGATACTGAAAAGACCTGGCGGTCGTCGGCATTAAGGGCGGCAAAAAAAGCGATTCAATCTGAAAAATATGATCTAATTTTAAGCAGTTCTCCTTTTCCTACCAGCCATATTGTAGCTTCACAATTAAAAAAGCTATTTGGGATAAGTTGGGTTGCTGATTTTCGTGACCCTTGGACCCAAAATCATAACTATCCTTTCGGCCCAATCAGACGTTTTTTTGAAAGGAAATTGGAAATCAAAACCATTAAGCCTGCCGATGCAGTTATTGCTGCCTCACCTGCTTATGCGAATAAACTTTCTCATATTCACCATAAAACGATTAGTGTTATAACAAACGGCTACGATCCGGCTACAGAAAACGATTTTTCTCTGCCGCTAACGAATAAATTTACCATAACTTATACTGGGAATATCTATACAGGGAAACAAGATCCAGAAAAATTCTTAATAGCTTTAAAAAATCTGATTCTATCGAACCAAATTAGTTCTCAAGATGTTGAAGTGCGTTTCTTTGGAGCCCGCCAAACTTGGTTGCAAAATATGGTTTCAAACCATGGTTTAAATGGTGTGGCTCAGCTGTTTGGAAAAATCTCTCGAGAGGATATTTTAAACCGCCAAAAAGAATCCCAGGTATTACTTCTCTTTAATTGGGAAGATCCCAATGAGAAGGGGGTTTATCCTTTAAAGTTTTTTGAATATCTTGCTGCCAAAAGACCGATTTTGGCTACTGGTGGTCATGCGGGGGACGATATCGAAAAAATTTGCCAAGAATCTGGAGCAGGCAACTATGCGGCATCTATCGCTGATATTGAACAAACCTTAAAAAGGTATTATGATGAATATCGATCAACTGGCTCCGTCCATTTTGCCGGAAATGCTTCAAAGGTGGAAAAATACAGCTATCGCAATTTAGCCGGCAATTTGGCTGCGGTGCTTAATCAAATTAGTGGGAGATGTGGGATTGTTTAGACTTATTAGAAGAATATTCAAGGGCTTTGCCGAGTCCATTATTGTTAGGAAAAATCTGAGGAAAATTGCCGCTTACAAGGAAGCCCCATACATTCGCCCATTTTCTGGGACCTCTTTATCTTCAAATACTTATCTTGGTAAAAACTGCAATTTTAATGGATTAAAAATTCATGGTGGAGGGAAGGTAGTTTTTGGCGATAATTTTCATTCGGGCGAGGATATTTTGTTTATTACCCAAAATCATAATTTTGATAATGGGACCAAAATTCCGTATGACGAAAACATTATCACTAAAGATATTATTATTGGAGATAACGTTTGGTTTGGCTCAAAGATCATTGTGTTAGGCGGAGTTTCAATTGGTGAAGGTGCAATTATTCAGGCAGGAAGTGTCGTGGTTAGCGATGTTCCAAAATGTGCAATTGTTGGTGGTAGTCCAGCCAAAATGTTTAAATCCCGCAATTTAGTTCACTACGAAAAATTAAAAAATGAAGGGAAATTCTTTTAATGAATGATTTACCACAGGTTACTGCCATTGTTTTATGCCGAAATGAAGCCAAATTTATTACTACTTGTCTTGATTCAATCATTGCAAATGATTATCCCAAAGATAAATTGGAAATATTGGTTGTTGATGGGATGAGTACGGATGGGACAAGAGAAATTATTAAAGAATATGAGAATAAATTTACCTTTGTAAAACTGGTAGATAATCCTCGTAAAATAACCCCTTGTGCTTTTAATCGCGGGATAAAGGCGGCTAAAGGTGAAATAGTAATTATTTTAGGGGGGCATTCGACCTATCATAAAGATTATATCTTTAAAAGCGTAAAATATCTCAATGAATACAAAGCTGATAATGTTGGCGGGCGTGTCGAGATGCTTCCCAGAAGCAATACCTTGCTTGGTAAAGCAATAACAATTGCTTTTTCGCATCCATTTTGTGCCGGAAACTCTACCTTTCGCAGAAATTATAAGGAGATGAAATGGGTAGATACAGTGTTTGGTGGGTGCTACAGAAAAACACTTTTTGATAAGATTGGGTATTTTAATGAAAAGCTGATAAATAGCCAAGATATGGAATTTAATATCCGATTAAAAAAGGCTGGGGGGAAAATACTTTTACACCCAGAGATCGTAAGCTGTTATTATGTGCGGTCAGATTTTATTAACTACTGCAAACACAATTTTCGCAATGGTTTTTGGGCCATATATCCCACTAAATTTGTGCCGATTCCCTTATCTTGGCGCCACTATGTGCCTCTCACCTTTGTTCTTAGTTTAGTGGTTTTGGGGATCCTGGGAATGGTAAATTGGCTGGCGGGGTTGTTGTTTTTAATTATTTTAGGGTTATATCTTGCCACTAGCCTGGCTTTTTCCCTGCAAATAGCGATTAAGGAAAAAGATATAAGTTATCTCTTTGTAATGCCCATTTTGTTTGCAGCCTTTCATTTTGGGTATGGGTTGGGATCAATTTATGCTTGTTCTGTTTTCTTTTTGCCGGAGTCAAAGGAAAACATAGTGAATGTATAAAAAAAATTTTAAAAATAATACGTTCGAATATAATTATCGTTCCTTTGAGCGTTTGCTTGTGGAAGTGGCATCAAATGATTATATCTTTTGCCGATTCGACCTCCCCCTTAAAAACAAACGCAATAAAATTATATATCTTCGGCATGATGTGGATATTTCCCCATTAAGCGCTTTAAAATTAGGACAAATTGAAAATAATAATGGAATAAAAGCAAACTTTTTTTTTCAAATTGGGGCTGATACGTATAATATTTTTTCTCCCAAAAATATAGCTACAATTATAGAATTGCGAAAATTGGGACATTGTGTTGGTCTGCATATTGACGAACAACTCCTTTCTGAAGATGAAGAAAAGATTATGAAGACATTGAATTGGTTCAACGATTGCATTGTTGATATCGACTTTGTTGTGAGTTTTCATCGGCCGACAAATAGGGTTTTGGGTAAAAAGTTTACAGGTTTTGTAAATTCATATCAAGCAGAATATTTTAGTAAAGATTGCTATGTAAGTGACTCTCGCCGAAACAAGGAATTTTATCCTAAATTATTAAATTTATTGAAGAATCGAGAACCAAGTATTCAGCTTTTGCTGCACCCGTGTTGGTGGTATCCTGAAAACAATATCCGTAAATTTAAAAAAATTTTAATTAAGAGAAGGATTTCAGAAGTAAACTGTTATATAAAAAATAATTTTACAAAAGCATTTAGGGGGACTTTTCAAAATGAAAATAGCAATTTTGGGTTGTAAAGGGACCACCTTAGATTTAATTAGCTTCATTAAGGAATTAGAGGTTTTCTCTGTGGATTTGGTGATAACGTTGCCTGCAAAAATTGCTCAGAAAAATCAAGTAGCTTTTTATAAAGGTGTTGAGATCGAAAATCTATGCAATAAAAACTCAATTCCGATATATTTAACAAATTCTTACAATCTTAATGATACAAAAGACGTTCAGTTCTTTTTAAACGAAAAAATTGATTTATTGATTGTTATAGGCTGGGAAAGGCTTGTGCCTGAGGCAGTATTGGCCGCTTTAGGCAAATTTGCTTGTGGAATGCACGGCAGTGCTTTTGGCCTCCCTAAAGGGCGTGGAAGGTCCCCTTTAAATTGGTCTTTAATAACTGGCCAGAAAAAGTTTATCACTTATTTATTTAAATATGATCCCAAGATTGATGCTGGCAATATTATTGGTTTTCGTTCATTTGAAATCAATGATTTTGATACGATTGCTTCTTTGCACATGAAGAATCGAATTGCAATGCAAGATCTTTTAAAAACATATATCCAATTAATTGGAGAAAATCGTGAAATTGCCTGGCCGCAGCCGCCCGAAAAGCCCACTTTTTATCCCAAAAGAACCCCCGAAGACAGCGCTATCGATTGGAATCAAAGGTCAATGCAAATCTACAATCTTATTAGAGCTGTCTTACCTCCCTATCCTCCGGCGTTTTGTTCCCACAATAATAAAAAGATATATATTCTTGATGCATGTCCATTTGATCCCTGTTTGTTCCACAATAAAACTTTACCCGGGACTATTGTTGATATCTCAATCTCACTAGAGCAATTTGTGGTTAAAACTTTGGACGGGACAATACTTGTAAAGAAATTTAGCGATAGTTCTATTTTAGATTTTAAAATAGGGGACGTTCTAGAGAGTATTCCGGCCGAGGTTGTATTAAAACGTATTAAAAATAATTATGATGTCTCTCTGACTGATGAAGAAAAGGAAATTTAAAATTCCCCAAACATTTTAAGACTATTTACTGTATAATTATAACGACATGATTTATTCGAAGAGTATATTAAGATCTATATATTACACATTATTGCAAATAAGACTGTGTGAAGAAAGCTTAATTGCCCCAATCTCAAATGGCGAAGTTAAATGTCCTGTTCATCTTTGTACCGGGCAAGAAGCGGTCGCGGCTGGAGTTTGCGCGGCCTTAAGCCCGACAGATTATGTTTTTGGAAATCATAGATCCCATGGGCACTTTTTGGCGCATGGAGGGACGATAAAAGAATTAATTGCTGAGGTATATTGCAAGGAGACGGGCTGTTCTCGCGGAAGAGGAGGTTCTATGCACTTGTGCAAACCGGCGACCGGAATGCTAGGGTCGGCGCCAATTGTGGCTGGGACAATTTCTCTAGCATTGGGTTCGGCGCTAGCTTCTGCTATTTGCCAGGATAAAAAAGTAACGGTTTCTTTTTTTGGTGATGGGGCAACGGGAGAAGGGGTCCTTTATGAAAGTTTTAATTTTGCTGCGTTAAAGAAGCTCCCAATTATTTTTGCCTGTGAAAACAATCTTTATTCAACGCATATGTCAATCCGCGAATGTCGAGCCAATGGAACAATATACAAGTCTGGTCTGCCTTTTTCGGTACCGAGTTTTAGGGTTGACGGCAATGATGTGTTAGCTGTTTTTGCTGTTGCAAAAAAGGCGGCGCTAGCCTGCCGCTCAGGCAAAGGGCCGGTCTTTATCGAATTTATGACTTATCGGTTTCGTGGACATGTCGGGGCCGATGATAATGTCCAAGGAGTTCACACAGATATTCGACCCAAAAAAGAAATTGCAGGTTGGTTTAAAAAAGATCCAATTAGACGGTTCGAGCGCTATTTGTTGAATGGAGTTTTTGGCAAGGCGGAACTTTTAAAGATAAAAGAACAGGTTGATGCGGAAATTAATGATGCTTTTAATTTTGCATTGAAAAGTCCTTGTCCGCAAGAAAGCGATCTGGGTAAATATGTCTTCAAAAAATAAAAAAAGAAAATTGTCTTACAGTCTAGCAATCAATGAAGCACTGCATCAAATGATGTCAAAGGACAAATCAGTGTTTTTAATTGGCCAAGGGGTGAAAAGCCCATGGTATGTGGGAAATACAACTAGGGGGCTAATTGCCAAATTCGGTGAAAATAGGGTTATTGATACTCCTGTATCTGAAAATGCCATTACCGGTGCAGCTGTGGGAGCTGCTATTGCTGGGATGAGGTCTATTGTTGTGCACCCCCGGCTAGATTTTATGATCTACGGCTTTGATCCTATCATTAATCAAGCCGCCAACTGGTATTACATGAATGGTGGAAAGGCCAGTGTCCCTGTAGTTATCTGGGGGATTATTAATCGAGGTGGGGAGCAGGGGGCCCAACACTCTCAAGCCTTACATGCCATGTTTGCGCATGTACCTGGTTTAAAAGTTGTTATGCCTGCAACTCCCTATGATGCAAAAGGATTAATGATTGCTGCCATTGAAGATAATAATCCGGTTGTTTTTATTGATGACAGATGGCTCTATTCACTAGAAGAGGCTGTTCCCAGAGAAAGATACTCTATTTCCATCGGCAAAGGGGTAATTAGAAGAAAAGGGACCGATCTTACTATTGCGGCGATTTCTTATATGGCTCATGAAGCCTGTAAAGCAGGTGAGGAGTTAGAGAAACTTGGTATCAGCGCAGAAATTATTGACCTGCGAAGCGTAAAACCACTCGATAAAGAAATTATTTTAGATTCGGTGCAAAAGACTGGACGTTTAATTGTGGCCGATGTGGGATGGAAAACTGGCGGAATATCTGCTGAAATTGCGGCTTTAGTTGCCGAAAGCCCCATAGTTTTAAAATCGCCCATTAAAAGGATCACCTTGCCAGATATTCCTGCTCCTGCCAATGGCAATTTAGAAAAGTGTTATTATCCAAATAAAAATGATATAATAATCGAAGCGCAAAAGCTATTGAGAAATAAAAAATAAATAATTAATTGGAGAAGAAGAATGAACTATAAAGTGCCGTTTGTTGATTCTAAAAAAAATTATCAGCTCATAAAAAATGAAATTGATAGTGCTTATAACGAGGTTATGACAGCTGGCGATCTAATTATGCGGGGTCAGTTGAGCGGTTTTGAGGATAATTTGGCGGCTTTCGTAGGGACAAAGTATGCTGTTGGACTAAATAGTGGCTACGATGCTTTACATGTTTCTATGATTATTGCCGGGATAAAATCCGGTGATGAAGTGATTGTTCCCGCACATACTTTTGTGGCTACCGCTTCGGCCGTAGTCAATGCGGGCGGAACTCCTAAATTGGTTGATGTTAGTAAGGATTATAATATTGATGTTTCAAAAATCGAAGCAGCGATCACACCAAAAACTAAGGCTATTATCCCTGTTCATCTTAATGGGCGAATGTCAAATATGGATGCGGTTCAATCCATTGCCGAGAAACATAAGTTAATTGTGATCGAAGACGCGTGCCAATCTTTGGGTGCCAGTTATAATGGAAGAAAGGCTGGTTCAATTGGTTTAACCGGTTGTTGGAGCTTTTATCCTTTCAAGATTTTGGGGGGATATGGCGATGGTGGGGCAATAACCACAAATGATCCGGAAGCTGCTCGTATAGCGCGCCTGCTTCGGTATAATGGCGAAGATAGAACAACAGGGGCTTATTACTACCATGGTTTTACCTGTTTATTAGACAATCTCCAAGCCGCCTTTTTGGATGTTAAATTGCGCCATCTACCTAATTGGATAAAACGGAGAAAAGAAATTGCTAAGCAATATCTTGATGGGCTAAGCGGACTAAAAGATTTGGGTCTTCCGCATTTTGATGATCACAAAAATGACGATGTTTATCAGAACTATGTTATCCGCACCTCACAAAGAGACAATCTTTCCGCTTGGTTGAAAGAAAACGGCATTGAAATCTTAATCCACTGGCCCAAGCCATATTATAGTTACAATGGGCTAAATTTAGACGGGTCTTATTGCTCTGAGACTGAGTCCATATCTAAAGAAGTTATCTCTTTACCTATGAATGTGGAAATTTCAGAAGAACAAGTGCAATATGTTATTCAAACTGTTCGCAAATTTTTTGTCTAATTGAATAACCTGTGTAATCATTGCGATAGTTATTAGAAAGGGGAACGATGAAGCTTTCATATATCACCGAAAAATTTACCGAATCGGTTATTCGTGAAATGACTAGGGTTTGTGATGCTGCCGGAGGATATAATCTGTCCCAGGGGTTTCCCGATTTTGAAGCTCCAAAAGAGATAAAACAAGCGGCGATTGATGCCATCCTTAGAGATTGCAATCAATATCCGGTCACCTTTGGCGAACCGCAATTAAGAAAAGCAATTGCAGAAAAAGTTGCTCGCTACAATAAAATAATTTGTTCTCCTGACACAGATATAACCGTTACCTGTGGTGCAACAGAGGCAATGATTGCTACCCTTAAGGCTGTAATCAATCCTGGAGATGAAGTCGTTATTTTTGAGCCGTTTTATGAAAATTATGGAGCAGATACCATTCTCTCGGGTGCTACTCCAAGGTATGTAACTATCTATTCTCCCGACTGGCATTATGATTCAAAAGAGCTTGCCGCTGCTTTCAATGATAAGACAAAAGCCATAATAATAAATACCCCTAATAACCCATCCGGAAAGGTCTTTTCACGCAAAGAATTGGAAGAGATTGCTGCCCTTTGTGAAAAATGGGATTGTTTAGCGATAACCGATGAAATTTATGAACATATCTTGTATGATGGTGCGGAACACATTTCGATTGCATCCCTAGGGGGTATGGCAGATCGAACCGTAACTATTAATTCTATTTCAAAATCATATTCTGTGACTGGATGGCGCGTTGGGTGGGCAATTGCGAATGCTGAGATTACGGCACGAATTAGGAAGGTTCATGATTTTTTAACCGTTGGCGCTCCAACTCCTTTTCAAGAAGCTGCAGTTGTGGCCATGCACATGCCGGATTCTTATTACGATCAATTGAGACAAAAATATGAAAAATCTAGGGGATTTCTATATAAATTGCTAAATGAAGTTGGGTTTAGTCCAGTTTTGCCAAAAGGGGCTTATTATATCATTGCAGAAGCTGACCATTTAATGAGAAAGCTAGGGGTTAGTAATGATTTTTCTTTTAGCCGTAAACTAATTGAGGTAACCGGGGTTGCCACAGTGCCTGGGAGTTCTTTCTATGCTGAATCAGACAAGGGCAATAATCAGGTGCGATTTTGTTTTTGCAAAAAAGAGGAAACAATGTCAAATGTTGAAAAAGGGCTAAAGAAGCTATTGCAAATTTAATGGACAACTAATTTATGATTAAGCGCTTAATGGATATTATTTTGTCGATATTTGGGCTTATTGTGGCTGCTCCTTTATTTATAGTTTTAGCCGTGTTGATAAAGCGTGATTCTCCAGGGCCGGTGTTTTATCGGCAAATTAGAGTTGGGAAAAACGGCAAACTCTTTAAAATATTCAAATTCAGAACAATGGTGCAGAATGCTGATAAAATCGGGGGGCCATCAACTTCTGGCGATGATATGCGTGTGACCAACATTGGCAAAATTATTAGAAAGTATAATTTTGATGAGCTAGCGCAGCTTATAAGCGTTTTACGTGGAGAAATGAGTTTAGTTGGCCCTCGGCCTGAGGTACCCATATATGTTAATTTGTTTACGGAGGAGGAAAAACAAATACTTAGCGTCCTTCCTGGCATTACTGATTGGGCTTGTATTTGGAATCCTGATGAAGGCTCATTGCTCGCAGGCAGTATAGATCCAGAAAAAGTATATTTAGAAAAAATTAGACCTGAAAAAATCCGTTTGCAATTGAAATATGTTCGAAAACATAATATCTGGGTCGATATACAAATCTTATTTTTAACGCTCAAAGTCCATTTTTTTGCCCCAATTTTTGGCATTAAACAATTACCTGATAATATGGCTTAAAAATGAATCGAATAATAGTTTATAGATCTCTTGTGTTATTAGTTCTCGCGGATATTTTTTTTATTGGATTTTCTTTGGTTACCTCCTTTTATCTGCTTTTTGGCAATTTTATACTAATTGAATCGTTCTGGTGGGTAATTTTGCTTGGTATCGCCTTTAGAATTGGAACTTTTCGAAATTTTGGTATTTATCATTGGGCGTGGCAATATGCCAGTGTAAAGGAGCTGATTTCTTTAGTCGAAGCGGTAGGAATTAGCTCAATGCTTATTGCTTTTTCTATTTTGATCTTTGGATTTGTTGGTTTTCCTTTTAGGGTTTTAGTTGTTGATGCTGTTATTTGTTTTGCGTTTTTAGGTGGAGGACGTCTTTTTATTAGACATTGGATGCAAAATATGCACAAAGGCAACAAAATGGGAAAGAAAAGAGTGATATTGATTGTTGGTGCTGGCGATGCTGGAGAAATGATATCCCGTGAAATGTTGAAGCTGCCACATCTAGGTTATTCTCCTGTTGGTTTTGTTGATGATGATAATACAAAGAAGGGGATGTATATTCATGGTCTTCCAATTTTAGGTGAGACAAACGAAATTCGGACTTTAGTTGACAAATATTCTATAGATGAAATCGTTATTGCCATTCCATCAGCCGCGGGGAAAGAAATACGGCGCATTGTGAATTATTGCGAAGAGAGCAAAGTGTTATTCAGGATTGTTCCCGGAGTCTATGAGCTTATCGATGGTTCAATTCATATTAGTCAGATTAGGAATGTTCAGATAGATGATTTACTCGGGAGAGAACCAGTAGCAATTGATCTTAAAGAAATTGCGGGGTATTTAACTGATGCAGTAATATTAGTTACCGGAGCTGGAGGTTCAATTGGTTCGGAGATATGTAAGCAAGTTGCATTGTTTCAACCAAAGGAGCTTCTTTTGTTTGGACGAGGCGAAAACAGTATCTTTAATATTGAGTGGGAACTGCGCAAAAAATACCCATTTTTGAATATAAAAGTGGTAATTGGTGACATGCGCGATAATCTTAAGGTCGATTATCTTTTTAAAAAATATCATCCCACGGTTGTTTTTCACGCTGCCGCTCACAAGCATGTTTCCTTAATGGAAGCTAATCCTGATGAGGCTATTTTAAATAATATTTTAGGTACACAGAATCTTATTCGTGCTGCTGATCATTACGGAGTAAAGATTTTTGTTAATATTTCTACAGATAAGGCTGTTAATCCCACTAGTGTAATGGGAGCTTCTAAAAGAATAATTGAAATGATATTGCAGGCCCAGGCCCAAGGCGGGAGTGAAACCAAGTTTGTTTCAGTCCGCTTTGGAAATGTGCTGGATAGCCGCGGGAGCGTTGTTCCTATATTTAAGCAGCAAATTTTGGCTGGGGGGCCAGTAACAATAACCCATCCAGGGGTTACTCGTTACTTTATGACCATTCCAGAAGCGGTGCAATTGGTGATCCAGGCTGGGGCAATGGGAAAAGGTGGCGAGATATTTATTTTAGATATGGGAGAACCAGTCAAAATATTGGATTTGGCAAAGGATTTAATTAAATTGTCTGGGCTAGAAGTTGGTCAAGATATTGAGATAAAAATCATTGGGTTGCGGCCTGGAGAAAAACTGTTCGAAGAAATCTTTACTTCATCAGAGGGAACCCGAGCCACTAAACATAAAAAGATATTTATTGCTAAGCCTGAAACAAGGAATTATGATAAATTAAAAGCGGAGATTGATGTCTTAACGGATTTAGCTGAAAAAAGGCAAATTGATCAGATAAGGGCAAGGATATTGCATTTGGCCTCTTCGTAAAGATTATGCTACAATTTCTTAGGTGATTAAAATAAACTGGCGATTTTGGTTGTATGAAATAGCAATATTGCTATTCGATGCTGTTACTATTTATTTTTCTTTTTTATTAATTTTTAATCTGAAAATGTATTTGGGTGGAATAATTGGTTTTTCTTTCGAGGTCTACAATAGTATTATCGCGCCTATTACTATGATTTGGTTGATTGTTTTTTTTATGGGTGGTATGTATAAATATCCCGAAAAAGAAGTTTCGACAATCCAGCAAGTATTAGGTAACTCTTTTGTGATTTCTTCATCGGCCATTATTACCTTTTTAATTGCTTTAGTTATAAAAACAGAGGTTTATTTTACGCTTAAGTGTATTATTTTTGTTTGGTTGATTTCTATATTGTTTGCCAATTTATCTAGAATATTTGTTGGAACATATTTGTTGAAAAAGTAGGAAGGAGGAAGTGATGCCTAAAATAGCCATCATCGGCGGGTCCGGTTTAGATGACCCACAAATATTACAAAATCCTATAATCAAGGAAGTTGATAATAAATATGGCCAGCCTTCGTCCTCGCTAACCTGCGGATCTATTGACGGTGTAGAGGTTGTCATTTTAGCTCGCCATGGCAAAGATCATGGGATTATGCCCACCAAAGTAAACTTTCTGGCAAATATCTATGCTTTAAAAGAAGAGGGATGCACGCATATCTTAGCTGCTACAGCTGTTGGCTCTTTGCGGGAAGAAATAAAACCAGGCAATTTGGTGTTTCCTTCTCAGTTTATCGATTTTACTCGTCATAGAAACCTTACTTATTTTACCGAAAAAGCTGTTCATACGCCAATGAGCCAGCCGTATGATCTGCAATTAACCGACAAATTGTGCCAGGTGTGTAAAGAATGCGGTTATACATATAATCGTGATGTGACTGTAATAACCATTGAAGGACCGCGTTTTTCAACCAAGGCTGAAAGCCATATGTTTAGAGCTTGGGGGGCTGATATTATAAACATGTCAACCTGCCCAGAAGTTATCTTGGCCAATGAACTGGGAATGGCTTATCAGACGATTGCTATGTCAACCGATTATGATTGCTGGAAAGAAGATGAAGCTCCTGTTACCTATGAAATGGTTATGCAACGAATGCATGAAAATGCAGAAAAAGTAAAAACTTTGTTGATTAAATCTATTCCAAGGATTAGAGGAAAATAATGCCCATAAAATCAAGGATCAGGACCGTTCCTCACTGGCCTAAAAAAGGAATCATGTTTCGTGATATCACCACTTTGCTTAAAGATCCCGTTGGATTTAAAATCTGCATTGATGACTTTGTTAGCCGCTATAAAAGCAAGGAAATTGATGTCATTGTCGGGATTGATTCAAGGGGCTTTATTTTGGGTGGTGCTTTGGCCTATTTATTAGGTAAAGGTTTTGTCCCCATTCGAAAAAAAGGCAAATTGCCGGCTGAAACCGAAAAAGAGGATTATGCTCTGGAGTATGGGATAGACACAATCGAAATCCATAAAGATGCTATCGATAAAGGGCAGAGGGTATTGATTATTGATGATTTAATTGCCACCGGTGGTACCGCCATGGCTGCTGCCAAATTGGTAAAAAAGCTGCAGGGCAGCGTTGTTGAATTTGCTTTTATGGTAGATTTGCCGGATCTGGGCGGGCGCAAAAAGCTGGAAGCCGAAGGTTATTCCGTTTATTCCCAGACGGAATTTGAAGGAGAATAAGATTCGCTTCCGCGGCAAACATTATCGAACGGTTTGGATGAAAGGATCAATTGTCTTTTTAATTGAACAAAACTTGCTCCCTTTTAAATTTAAAATCAATAAATCTCCCAATTATAAAACTACTTGTTTTGCCATAAAGACCATGATTGTGAGAGGGGCTGGTGCGATTGGAGCTTCAGCAGGGTTTGCAATGGCCCAAGCTTTTCTCCAAAAAGAAAATGTCGAAAAAGCTAAAAAAGAGATTGAGGCTACTCGGCCAACTGCGCAGAATTTGTTTTATGCTGTCAATCGCGTTTATAGTGCCAAAGATCCAGTCAGAGAAGCGCAAGCCATTGCGGATGAAGATGCTGAAAATTGCCGCAGGATCGGAGAACATGGCGCAAAATTGCTAAAAAAAGGAGCCAGGATTGAAACGCACTGTAATGCTGGCTGGTTAGCGTTTGTGGATTATGGCTCGGCACTTTCTCCGCTTTATTTGGCGCACAAACAAGGTAAAAAACCTTTTGTGTATGTAGATGAAACTCGTCCAAGGGGGCAAGGGGCAAGGTTAACTGCTTGGGAATTAGCCGGGGAGAAAGTCCCCTTTAAGATTATTCCAGACAATGCCGGTGCCTTTTTAATGTCTCGCGGCAAAATTGATCTAATGATTGTGGGGGCAGACCGAATTGCGGCTAATGGGGATGTGGCTAATAAGATCGGTACCCTCGAAAAAGCAATTGTAGCCTGTGAATACGGCGTTCCATTTTATGTAGCAGCTCCGACTTCCACTATTGATTTGCAATGCAAGACTGGTCTCGATATCCCAATCGAGGAGCGTTCGGAAGAAGAAATATTGTACCAAACCGGTATTAATGCCAAAGGTAAATTAGAAAAAATATTGGTATGTTCTCCAGGAGCACGAGGTTTAAATTATGCTTTTGATGTGACTCCGGCAAAATACGTAACAGGAATCATAACTGAAAAAGGGATTATTAAGCCTACAGAGTTATGAGTGAAAAAAAAAGGACAGTTGTTAAATTTGGGGTAAAACTTAAAGAAAAAAGTATGCCTTCCCATCCCAAGCTAAAGAAGCTTATTTATTGGGGAAAAAGTTTCTCACGTTTGGGGTTAATGCCTTCAAATGACTGCGGACAAACATTGGGCAATTTAAGCTTCCGTTTTAAAAAAGGCAAAAATGCATTTATTATTACTGCTTCGGGTGTTAAATCTGATTTTACTTTAGATTCATTTGTTCTGGTAACTTCAGTAAATCTTAAGCGAAAAATTGTTTACGCAGTTGGCAGGCGCTTGCCTTCATCGGAGAGCATGCTGCACTTTATGTTGTACCGCCGCTTCCCGAAAATAAATGCCATCTTTCACGGTCACTGTGAAGAGATATTAAAAGCATCTCAAAGATTAAAATTGCCAGTTACTGATAAAGAGGAGCCTTACGGAACACTGGCGTTGGCTAATAGGGTGATTACGGCTGCTACGGAAGGAAATATTTTTATCCTTAAAAAGCATGGGTTTGTAGCCACTGGCAAAAATATGGAAGAAGCTGGCAGAACGGCTGTAAATACTTTTCGGATGGCCTCAAAGGCTCAAAGACTCTAAGGGAACTAAATTGTTTTATTCCCTTTAAAGATTCGCTCAATTCCTGTATTATCTTTAATTATCTTTATTTTGGCATATTTATTTTGAGCATATTTTACGATTTCGTTCGCTTGACCAAATCCAAATTCAAACAGCAGTAGGCCGTTAGCTGTTAGCCGGTTTGCGGATAGATCAATCAATTGTCGAATGTAATCAAGCCCGTCTTCTCCTCCATCTAAAGCTCCATGTGGCTCAAAATCTTTTACATCTGCCATGAGAGTAGGGATATCTTTTGCCGGGATATAGGGGGGATTAGAAATGATAAGATCGATTGTCACTTTGTCTCTATGTATTAATGGATCAAGTAGATTTCCTTGGATAAATTGACAACGATCAGCGACATTATGTTTGTTGGCATTTTGCTGGGCTACTTCTAGCGCGGCAGCTGAAATATCGATACCGAAAACTTTTACTTGGGGTAAAAACTTTGCTAGGGAGATAGCGATTGCACCCGAGCCTGTTCCAATGTCAGCGATTAAGTAGGGAGTAGGGAGTGGGGAGTTTGGAGTAGAAAAAAAATCAATGGCTGTTTCCACCAACTTTTCCGTTTCCGGTCGAGGGATCAAAGTGTCACGAGTAACGATAAAATCCAAACCCATAAAGGGTTGGAAACCAGTGATATAAGCAATTGGCTCATGTTGCAGGCGACGTTCAACAAACCCCTTGAAACGGGCTAATTCTTCGCTGGAGAGCACTTTTTCGTGTTGGACATACAGATCAATCCGTTTAAAGTTGAGCGCATGGGCTAAGAGAATTTCGGCTTCTAAATGGGGCCATTCAACTTGATGCTTGGTAAAATAAGTAGTTGTCCAATCGAGCAGCTTTTTGATGGTCCAGGTTTCCATTATTTTAGGTTGCTTAGTTTGGCAATCCGATCGGCGGTGGAAAGAGCATCAATTAGTTCGTCCATGTTACCATCTAGAAAATCTTGCATTTGGTACATAGTGAAGCCAATGCGGTGATCGGTGACCCGACCTTGTGGGTAATTATAGGTTCTAATTTTTTCGGAGCGATCACCCGATCCCACCATAACTCGGCGAGTTTCCTCACGAGTTTTTCGTAGCTTTTCGGCTTCGGCATCATACAGTCTTGTGCGGAGGAGTTTTAGTGCCTTTTGCCGGTTTTGCAGTTGGGAGCGCTCTTCGCGGCATTCGACTACAAGGCCAGAGGGTATATGCACAATGCGGACGGCCGAAGATACTTTGTTAACATTTTGTCCGCCAGCGCCGCCCCCGCGAAAGGCTTCAAAGGTTAGGTCTTTTTCGTCAATTTTTAAATCAACTTCTTCGGCCTCAGGCATGACCGCAACTGTTGCGGCTGAAGTATGGATTCTGCCGCTGGCTTCTGTAGCCGGTACTCTTTGGACGCGATGGGTTCCTCCCTCATATTTTAAGCGACTATAAACCCCTTTACCAACAACACTAAAAACTACTTCTTTATAACCACCTAGGCCAGTCGGGTTGGCATCCATGATTTCGGTTTTCCAGTTGTGCCTTTCAGCATAACGCAGGTACATGCGGAGTAATTCTCCCGCAAAGAGAGCTGCTTCTTCTCCGCCGGTTCCCCCGCGGATTTCTATAATGGTATTCTTTTCATCATTGGGGTCTTTGGGCAGCAATAGAATTTCGATCTCTTTTTCCAAGCTTTCTTGTTTAACTTTTAGTTCTTTTAGCTCATTTTCGGCTAATTCTTTCATTTCGGGGTCGCTTGCCATTTGCTCGGCTTCTTTGCGGCTATTGATGACCAGTTTTAGGTCCTGAGCTTTATTTACGATTTCGCGTAAGTCGGCTAATTCTTTGGAGTATTTGTGAAAAGCATTCCGGTCGGAGATGATTTCGGGTTGAGACAATAATTCTTCTAATTCCCGGTAACGGGTTTCAATGGTTTCAAGTTTTTTCAGAAGCATAAATATAGCTCTTGTAGCTACTTTTTCTTAGTGGCGACTTTTTTCTTGGCAACTGGCTTTTTTTTGCGTGGGGTAACGGAAGCATATTTCTTCTTAAATTTCTGTACGCGGCCTTCTATATCAAGCAACTTTTGTTTGCCAGTAAAAAGTGGGTGGCAGGCAGAACAAATGTCCACTCTTATGTTTTCTTTGGTAGAGCCAACATCAAAGCTGGCACCACAAGCACAAGTGGCTTTGGTATCAAAATATTTGGGATGAATCTTCTCTTTCATGCTGATTTATTTTACCATAGGTTTTGGAATTTGTCCATGCCATGAAACAGAGATAACTGATAGATATGCTCTAAATTTCTGGATATCACGGAGAAAAAACGGAAGGGAAACGGACAGAAACAGACTGAGAAGGAGGCGGTAGCAATTGTAGGCAAATTCACCATAATGTTTGCGACAGAAGTAGAGGCCACCTTTAAAACCTTCGACAAACAAGCGCGGGTTAAAGGTCCTATTGCTGCTATAACCACCATAGTGGACAATTTCAGCTTGAGGGATAAAGTAGATCTTCCAGCCGGCTTTACGGATGCTTTTACACCAGTCCAGATCATCGTTATAGAAGAATAGGTTTTCGTCCATCAAGCCCACTTTTTGAATAACCACTCTTTTTACCATTAGGGCTGCTCCAATTACAAAATCGACACTAACCGGTTTGTGAGATAACCAAAATTTCTTTCCCAGTAAACCGCCTTGTTGTTGGATAGTGCCATCGATATTTAGGAGTTTTGGCCCACAAGCTCCGGCTTCGTGATGTTCATCCATAAACTCAAGCATTTTGTTTATTGCTAGGTTTTTTACGATCGTGTCATTATTTAGCAGTAAATAATAGCGTGCTTCGGATGAGCTAATTCCCTGGTTATTAGCTTTGCTAAATCCTAAGTTTTCTTGGTTATCAATAAGTTTTATGTCACGAAACTTTGATCTGAGCATGGATTGGGTTCCGTCGGTTGAGCCATTATCTACCACAATAATTTCAAAATCCAAGTTATTGGTGGATTGGTAGATCGAATTGATACACTCTTCGAGGATCTTTTTGTTGTTGATATTTACAATAATAATTGCTAAGTCTTTCATTTGTATGTTTTGTGTTATGGTAACGTCCCACCTTTAAAATCTCGACAAATAAAAATCAGGGTTTTGCTGGGGACATCTGCGTCTTTGGTAAAGATTTGTGGAGTAGTTTCTTTTTTTACCTGGCTAAATAATGGAATTAACTTGTCATAAAGTTCGCTTTCATTGAGCGCAAAGTAAACCAAGTTATCTCCCTTTTGAAGATTGGGTTTACCCCACAGGTCAAACTGCTTTAATCTGCCAGGAGCAAGGAAGACTTTTACCTTCCCATGGAATTCAGCTAGTCCGGCTAATCCCAAATTATTGGCAAAATAGAATGTTTTTCCTTCTTGTGGGGTAACCTTGTTGATATAGGTGGGTAGTTTATGGTTAATATTTAATTCTTGCCCCGCCATCGCTTTTGGAATGGGGTAAAGGAAAAGATAATATGCCATGCCAGCAATATTGACGAAAAGGGCAAAAAAGAGGGTTAAATAAATTAACCATTTGTTCTTGGTTTGGCCTAAATAGACAATTGCCGGCAGATAGGCGGTTGCTGGCCAGTGGCCACCCACCATAATCAGTGGGCTAATCAGGGAAAAAGCCAGGAAGACCGGGGCACAAAAACAGCCCAGCAGCAGATGGTTTTGATCTTTTTCTCTAAAAAGAACAATTATTAGAAATACGACCAAAATAAAAACTACTGGAGTATACAAAAGCATTTCTAGAGAAACGAAGGATAAGATGTTTTGAAGATAATTAGGGGTTGCTCCCATTTTGCCCGACCAATAAAATAAAGGTGTAAAACCATTTCTAATATTCCAAATAATTACCGGTGAAAAAATAATGAAGGAGAGGATCGCGGCTAAGTAAGGTTCAGCCTTTTTCCACCAAAAGCGTAAATTTTGATTTAACAAAAGATATAAGCCGACCGCCGGAAAAAATAAAAGCATCACGTAGTCGCTTAACAATCCCAGTCCAACCCCAAGGCCTAAAAGATACCATAAGTGTTTATTACCGGATCGGATGATTTTAATGAAAATAAACATGCTCAATGCCCAAAAAAGGATGAGAGGTTGTTGGGGGACTAAAAAAATACTGCCAGCTAGGAAAGTTGGAATTAAATTAAAAATAATCAAGGCAAGTAGCCCGGCTTTTTTGCCAAAAAGTTCTTTGCCGATATTGTAAATAAGAATTGATGTGAGAGTAACCAAGATAATTGCTCCCAGTCGAATGGCAAGTTCGGTATCCCCAAAAATAAGGGTAAGGCTTTTAATGTAATAAGCAATCATTGGAGGATGGTCCACATAGCTCAAGTCAAGATGTTTTGACCATAGCCAGTAGAAAGCTTCGTCTCCAATAATTGGTAAATATCTTCCCACAATTAGGCGAAAGAGAGTGATGGCTGCTAAAAATAGAGGTAAAAGCATGTTAGAATTATAACATAGGGAAAGGGAATCAGGGTAACAGGTGATCGGGTGATTAGGGAAGTGTATGAAAATACTAATCGTTAAACTTGGTGCTATCGGTGATGTTTTAAGGACAACCTCTGTTCTGGAAGGTTTGCATTGCAAATATCCTAGCGTAACAATTGATTGGCTCACTTCTCCCAGCGGCCGAGAAATGTTGTTACATAACTCCTTTATAAATCAGATTTTTCTTTGGGATAATCGGAGCGAAGTAGAAGCCTATGATTTGGTAATTGGTTTAGAAGATGATTTGGCGGTGTGTGAGTTTGTTTCTGGAGTTAGAGCGCAAAAGATTATCGGGGCGTATGCTAAAGATGGAAAGCCAACCTATACCCCTTCAGCTTGGTTTGATATGTCGATGATTTCAAAATATGGGATACAAAAAGCCAATCAACTAAAAAAAATAAATCAAAATACATTTCAGCAGCATATGGCGGATCTTTTGGTAATTAGTATTGGCGGATATGTGTATGTTGTGACGCCGGAGGAAAAGGAGTATGGCGATAAAATAGTGAGGGGATTGGGAATAGGGAGTAGGGAGAAGATTGTTGGGATAAATACAGGGGCAGGGAAGCGCTGGCCGCTGAAAAGTTTAAGTATAGAAAAGACGATTGAGTTGGTAAAAAAAATAAAAGACAAATTAGGCACGGCTTCGATTATTTTGGGCGGAGAAGATGAAAAAGAACGCAATCTGATTATTGCTAAAGAAACGGGGATGCCAATGAGTGGGGCACATTCCTTGCGCCAATTTGCCGGGATAATTAATCGCTGTTCAACCATTGTTACTTCGGATAGTTTGGCGATGCATCTAGCAATTGCCACTAAAAGGCGAATGGTAACCTTTTTTGGCCCAACCTCAGCAGCGGAAATTGAATTGTATGGTTTGGGGGTAAAAGTATCTCCCAAAATGGATTGTTTGGTGTGTTATAAAAAGGCTTGTGAGCTAAAACCAAATTGTATGGATGAATTGGCAGTGAATGATTTGTTTAGTGCGGTGAGAGTGGGAGCGTAAATGCAAAACATTGGACTGTTAATGACTTGTAACGAAGAAGATTGTATCCGGGAAGTAATGGATGAACATACCAAATACTTTGATACGATTCTTTGTTTAGATGGCTCAACTGATAAAACCGAAGAAATAATGCGCAGTTATCCACAAGTAAAATATCTGCTTAAAGACAAGAATATTATCGATAAATTGCCCAATCATAAATTTGAGGATGGGGCTCGGCAATTTTTACTTGCAAAGGCCCAGGAAATGTTTGGCTACGAGGGCTGGTTTACCCTCCTACATGGAGATGAAATCTTTCATGATAATCCAATTGAAATGGCCGAAAGAGCCGAAAGGGAAGGGGCCGAGAAGATTAATTGGTATGCTATGAACTTTTTCATGCATACTTCTGAATATGGAAAAGATCTGGAGTCTATTCAATCGGTGCAAAAGAGGATAACGTGGTATTGTCCGGGTTTTATTGAGATCCGCTCTTTCAAAAACAAAAAGGGTATTTTTTACAATCTTGGCGAGCGCCATCTGGTCTTACCCCACGGAATTGGTTGGCAGATGTATTCAAAATATCCGGTTTATAAACATTATCCTTATCGATCGATAGACCAGGTACTACGCAAAAAAAAGCAGCATGAGGCCAGTGGTTTTGCGGTAACTTATCGCGGAGTAAAGGCTGAAAAGGATTTGTTTTTGGATAAACTTCCCGATTACAAAATGGCTAGGCGATTTGATGGATCTTTTCATGAGTTTGAAGTAGGTCAACAAGGCTCAATTATTGCCCGTTGGCTGCGTGCCCACCGTTATCGGCCCTGTCGGATCGGACCGTGGAAGATTTAAGGCTGATTTTCCACCAAACCTAAGCGGTAGTTATATTCCTCTAGCAAATATTGATTGCGGATTAATTTGCGTAAAGCGGGAAAAGTTTTGAGGAAATAAAAAATTCCCATGGCGATTGGATTGATACCTAAAAACAATTTTACTTCTAAATGCGGGTGTTTTTTATAAAAATAGGCAGCCGATTTTCCCATTTCATATTTTCTCTTGAGCATATCACCAGCAGTTACCGGATGGTTATGAAAATTAACGGCAGAAGGAAGATAGTATAACGGAATTTTCATCAGTGAAAGGCGATAGCCCAGTTCTATGTCTTCCCAGCCATAGCCGGAGAAATTAACATCAAACAAACCACATTGAGTAATGATTTTTTTAGAAAGGGATAGATTGCCGGTTAAAAAGTAACCCCAAGGTAACTTTTGCAAAGCTTTGAGCTTTTGTTTGATATAGGGTTTTTTGTCTGGATTAATCGTCATACCTTCAAAAACCGAAAATGGCTGTTCTTTGTGAGCTTTGAGATGTTCTTCCAGTAGATTTGGGGTGGCTTCCATGTCGGCATCAGTTATTAGGATAAGTGAGGCTTTGGCCTGTTCTATCCCTATATTGCGGGCAACCGATTTTCCTTTGTTTTCTACTCGTAGATAATTTAAGCGATAAGGCGGCTTTAAACTCTCAATCATCCGATCGGTACCGTCGGTTGAGGTGCTATCGACCACAATTAATTCGTACTCTGAAACTGGGATGCTTTGGTTAATAAATGATTTTAAAGTAGTTTCTAAAACGGCTTTTTGGTTAAAGGTGCCAATTACGATACTGATCTGCATAGCATAATTATACTATAAAATATAGGAGCAATAGGCGACTAATTTGTTCTTATTTCTAAACCATTTAGCTTTGTTGGACTGGAAAAACCCGGTAAGCATCCAAGCCATAAAAGTATTTATTGTTCCTTTGGTGCCGGCATGGTAAATAATATTTGTGTCATTTTTTATAAAATGGGCTATCAGTCTTTTAGGGCTATAGCCGGATACTAATTGTACTTGAAAACCTTGCTGACTAAAATGTTTAAATAATTGATTGGCTTCTTCCAAGGCAAAAGGTTGTTTTGAATTGTTTATTAGGGTAATGCTTAGTGATTTTTGCAGCCAGTGATTTTGGATGGTCTTTGCATCTTCAAACCCTTTTCCCGCCAATATTTCTTCTAAAGCACTTATTACCTGCTTGGCGGATATTTCGTTGCTGCAGATAGTCTCCGAGCAGGTAGGAGGATTGCAGACTCTATCACATTGGCTGAAATTCTTAATAATGATATGTCGAGTTTTCCAAGGACCGTAACGGAGGGGTTTGGCTCTCTTGGCCAAAAAGAGAGCAACCAAAGGAATATTTAATGCTGCCGCAATGTGGGTCGGTCCTCCATCATTCCCAAAATATAAGGTTGACTGTCCGATTAGGGCAATTAGCTCTTCCAGGGTTGTTTGTCCTGTCAAATTGATCGGTTTGTATTGGCATAGATGACATATTTCTTCTGCCATGGAAGTTGATTCACCTCCACCCAATAGAACAACTTTGCACTTTTCTTTTTGTGCAAACCAGTTGATAACTTCTATATAGCCTGCGGTATTCCATGGTTTGTTATTGCTGTTTTTCCCGCCGACGTGTATTCCCAAAAGTTTTTCTTCGACTATATATCCAGCCGAAAGCAATTTGGCTCTAATCCTTTTCCCCGCCTCAGCATCGATTGTTAAATGTGGTTTGTCATCTTTGTCTTGAATGCCAAGTGGCGCAAGCAAGGCTAGATTTTGCATAACTTCATGTTTACTAATATCATCCCAATTCCTGAAGACCCGTAAGTTATTCATCCAGCCGGTTAAAATTCTGGAACTATCTCCCAGTCTGTATGGGATCCGGGCCTTAAAAGTAGCCCAGGTATCTTTAAATTCATTGTAGAAATTGATTGATAAATCAAACTTACATTTAGCTAGCTCAAAGTTTTGAATAACGTGATCAACTGCAGGATGGCTTAATAGCAAGGGGGCGGTATAATTTTTAGCCAAAACGGTGATGGAAGCTTTGGGGAAATGTTTTTTTAGGGTTTGAATGGCCGGGAGTGTTAACACCATATCTCCAATAGCATCGGGGCGGATAACTAAAATGTTTTTTACTTTTGGCAAAAGTTCGATATATTTTGCTTGTCCGGCGGCAAGGTTAAACACTTCTCGATCAGTTAAATAATTAATGGTTTTTCGCTGACCGGCTTGAATGTCATTATTGGTGATTCTTCGCAATAGTCTTTGACGGCTCCGCTCCTTCATTACCTGGGGAAGTTGCTGCATAGCACTAATAAATGCCTTCCAGTCAATTATATTGGGAACTAGCAGCTTAGGAATAAGCATAATAAATACATGCTTAAAAAGCATTCTTTGGTCATGGATGTTTTTCCAAACACACAGAAATTGATTTTTTCGATAACTCCAAAGAGCCTGTGAATTATTCCGCTGTTTCCCAATTGTTTGGTTGTGTAAGTGGAACACACTCGTGGATGGGTCGTAAATTATTTTCCAGCCAAACTTTTGGGCACGATAAGATAAATCTGTTTCCTCGTAATAATAGGGAGAGAGCATTTCATCAAACCCATTTAGCAGCCAAAACTTTTCGCGGCAGGCAATAAACGCTGCTCCGCAGACCGAAAAGGTCATTAAAGGCTTAGAAGGTAAATCCAATTTCTGGTACGGGGTAAAGATAGCATTGATTATCCCGCCGGCAAAATTGCCTAAAATTAGAGATTCGGTAATATTTCCTTGGGTGGGGCGCAGCACTTTGGGGGTGACGGCAAAAACTTGTTTATCCATAAAATGTTGGAGAATGGAATAAGAAAAATCTCGATTGATTTTTACATCATTATTTAAAAAGAAAAGTAGATCTTTTTTAGCTGACTTTGCTCCGGCATTGCATGCCCGGGCAAAGCCAATGGGTTTATCAAATGATATTAATTGGACCAAAGGATAGGTGGTTTGAATAAACTGTTGGCTGCCATCGGTTGAACCATTATCCACGATAATTATTTCGTAATCCATCTTAGAAGATAATGATTCGATCAATGTTGGGAGATTGGTTTTTAAAAGTTCGCTGCCATTATAGTTAGGAATGATAATGCTTAGTGAGTTTGTTTTTGGTTTGTCACATATTTCTTGGGCAGCGGCTTGGGTGATAGCAATAAAATTTTGCAGATTTTGTTGTACTTTCGCTTCCATCGAGCTTAGTCTTTCAGTTGCCTTGTCTAGCGTGTTTTCGGCATGGATGAATTCTTCTGGGGAATTGCCCCATGCAATACCATTGAGGCCAAATCCCCCTTCTTCTAGTGCTCCTTTTTGACGGGTCCCATCGGGGATGATGACGACCGGGCAACCACATAAGGTGGCTTCGGTAGATAGGGCGGTAAAATTATCATAACAAATTAATTTTTTGCATTTCCGCAACAACTTTCCTAATTCGGGGCGAGAGGGTTTATGTCGATAAATAATTTTGCTTTCCGGATAACCCCCAACTTTTTTGTGTTTACCAAAATATACCAAATAATCAATGGTTTTGGGCTGATGGTTATTAAAAAAAACACTAGTATCAATCACTGGAATATATAATATCCGATCGTTTTCCATGCCAGGCTGAAGAAGCGAATTTACGTAGCAGAAGCAAATTTCTGCAGGATCATATTCCTTTTCACCACCCAACAATCCAGGGCTGTTTAATATATAACGAGCAACAACCCTGCCTTGCAGTGGATTGCCAGAAACAACTTCTGGATAAACTATAATTGCTCCTTCTTCAATTAGTTTTTTGCCGTTTTCCGTCGAAATGGTTGGCGAGCTCCATGGAGGAGGGGAATAATTATTATAGATATAGGCCGGGTAACCCGCCGAATTTAGGAGAAAAGCCAGTTTGTGTAGTACTGTTACCCCCGCCGAATTAGGGGCAAATTCGGGAGCAACAATTATATAAGATTGTTTTATCATTGCATAAGATATTCGGCTATTTTTTTTATTGCTCCGCTTTTTCCCATCCGTTCCATCCCAGCTTTTCCCATTTCTTGCCTTTTGGGGGCATTGCAAAGCAATTGCCAAACTTCAGTTGCTACTGAAGAGGGATTGCTGTCGCGGACCAAAGAAAGGGCGTCGCCCAGCAATTGTTTTTGGGCTTCAGCAAATTTCTGGTTATACTGTGATCCTCTTCCATAAAATGAAACCACCGGAATCCCTGATCCGGCAGCTTGCTCATTGCCGGTGCCAGAAAGTCCAATGATTAAATCGGAAGTTGCCAATACTTCTGCAAAGGGCATTCTTTCAATGCCACTTGGGAGATCGCTTAAAGTAGTTGCGGCTAGATACTTAATTTGCTGGTTGGGTTCTTTCAGCTGGTTTATCTTATTTACTACTTTTGCCAAGTCTTCTAAATTTAGCCTTGCATCTTTACGTGTTCCCGGAAGAAGACCAATTACGGTATTATTCTGTTTCGTCATTGTTTTTGTTTCGTCATCCCTCGATTTCTCTCGGGATAGCTTATATAGCGAGCTTGTCGAGCTATTCGTCATTTTCTCAATGCAATCCATAAGAGGATTTCCAACATATTCGGCAGAAGTAACTTTAATCCCATGCTGGGTTAAATCGGTTTCGGTAACTTTATCGCGCACAAATACCTTTTTGGCATAGCTTTGCAGTAATTGTTTTTCCCATGGTGTGTAGTTATACCCAAACCATTTATAATAACTCGATTTGTTAACTCCCACAAAGACAAAGGGGGCTTTAACCGTTAATGCTCCGATGATTGGGACAATGTCGCCAATGGCAACCGTTAGATCTATTTTGCCCCGCAAGCTTCGTAATATTTTTAATTGAGCCAAAGTGTTGACGGCTAATCCTGCTAAGAGGTCTTTTATTAGAAATAAGACATTGCGGAGTGAGAATCCTCCGCTAGGCAGAGATTTTTGCGGACCAACTACGGATATATTGAGATCGGCAAAAGCTTTGCCTTCTCCAACGAGTGGCATAGCATAAACTTCTACTTGACCGGATAATTTTTTGATCAATTCGGCAGCTACTAAGTCTTCTCCATGGCCATTGGATAAAAATAATATCTTTTTCATTTTTTAAACCGAAAAATAAAAACCATGAATAAGGTTTTAAGCAAAGTTTTTGGGTTAAGTTTTGTTTCGCCCTTTTTGCGGTCTTCAAAGATGATAGGGGTTTCATACATAGAAAAGCCTTTTTGTTTGGCTTTGTATAAAATCTCGGAAACAATCGATGGCCCAGTGGAGATCATATTTTGTAAATCAATTGCCTCTAAAACCTTTCTTTTAAAGCAACGGAAGCCCGAGGTTGGGTCTTTTACTTTAACTCCCAGTAATGTTTTTATATATTGGCGGGCGAAGAAGGTGATGATTCGGCGCGATATTCCTCTGTCAGCATCTTTTCCCCCTTTGATATAGCGAGAACCAATCACAACGTCATAATCACGAGCATATTTAAGTAAATCAGGAATATATTTAGGGTTATGAGAAAAGTCGGCATCCATCTCAATTATGTAATCGGCACCTTCGGTGATGGCCGATTGAAAGCCTTCGATGCCGGCCGAACCTCGACCGCGGTTATGGAAACGATGGACAACTTTAATATTTTTATTTTCTTTAGCTAAAAGGTCAACGATTTTTCCGGTGCCATCTGGCGAATTATCATCGACTACTAAGGCAATTAGATCAGGAATGTCTAGAAGAAGAATATCATTCAAAAGATCGACAATATTCTCAGCTTCGTTATAGGTTGGGATTACGACGACTGTTTTTGCCACCTGTTAATTATACCAAAAAATAAACTTTTATGATAAACTAAAAGAGCAATGAAGATACTATTAGCCGGTTATAATGTTGACACGGAAGTTTTAGAGGATTTGAAAAAGACCAGCCGTCCCAGACAAGATGTCACCCCGGAAACGCTTTCTGCTTCTTATGCCCGAATATCTCGTGATCCCCGGCCAATTGATGAACTTCGTGCAGCTGCCCGCCAAGAAGTAGAAAAATCCCGTAAATCCAATTCCGCTATTATCTTTAAAATGGGCCACCATTCGATTGCCGAGCATGCCGTTTTCAATTTTGACATTATCGATGTTTCCCGCTTGGCCCTTGAAGAAATCGAGAAATTTCGCCTCTGTTCTTATACCGAAAAGTCCCAGCGCTATCAAAAACTGGAAGATAACTATTTAGTTCCAGATGAGATTAAAGGAACAAAGCTAGAAGGTTTATTTATTGAAACAATCAAACAACAAAATGAGTTTTATCAAATATTAATTGGCAAAGGGGTTGAGCCGGAAGATGCTCGTTATGTAACTTCGCTAGCGACGTTGGGGCAGTTGGGATTAACTATCAATGCTCGCAACCTTGAATTTGCTTTCCGCCGCTTTGCTTCCAATGCTTCTTCTGAAATCCGGCAATTGGGCCAAAAAATGTATGGGTTGGCTCATGATATTGCGCCATCGATCATTTTGTTTGCGGGTGCAAACGATTTTGATAGGTTGACCTACGGGGAAATAACGAAGGCAAGTAAGGGCAATGGAGGGCAAGGGAAGGGGATGAAGGGAAAAGAAGTGGAATTGGTTTATTATACGAAGGCGGCAGACGAAATCTTAGTTGCAGCGTTACTACATACAACAAAACAACTGCCGTATAAAGAATGTTTGATTCAGGCAAAGAAGATGGGGCAGGGGGCAAAAGTAAGATTAGTTGAAAGCAGTTTTAAATATGCCGAATTTTATGATCGGCCGGTGCGGGAATTTGAATTTGTTGATTTAACCTTTGATCTGGTAGTTTCGGCTGCCTGCTTTGGCCAATTGAAAAGGCACCGAATGATGAGCATAACAGCTCAACAATATGAGCCAAGTTTAGGCGTAACTATGCCGCCATCGATTAAGAAAGCTGGAGCTGAAAAAGATTTTGCCAAAATTATCAAAATTACGAATGATGCCTATGCAAAGATTAACAAACAAAGTCCTTTGGCCGCCCAATACGTTTTAACCAATGCCCATCGAAAAAGAGCCTTGGTTAAAATCAATGCTCGTGAGCTGTATCATTTTTCTCGCCTAAGGGAAGATCCCCATGCTCAATGGGATATTTTGAATTTGAGTGCCGCCATGACAGCTCAAGCCAAAAAGTCTATGCCACTGGCCATGCTTTTTATTGGTGGAAAAGACAAATATCCGGCAATTTACGAGGCACATTTTGGTGAAAAGCCAAAAGTCCTGCCGCAGTACTAGTGGATTTATATCTGAGCTAACTAAAATTGAGTATTGACAACTGTTGAATTACAATGGAAGATTAACCATAATTAATTTTACAGGAGGATAAACAATGACAAAAGCAGCGTTTTTTAAGTTCGTGGTCGGCGGTTTGGTGGGTTTGCTTTTCTTGGCGATTTATGGAGGTTCCGCCCATGCGACGTATTACAGCCTAGCCAGTATTTCTGGTAATAACGTTGTCGCGAACAAGGTAGATACGAGCACTTCACCGGACAAAAATTCTTTATATCTGTATAATATTTCTTCGGCTAGTTTGGAAACTATAACTGCCGAAACAAAAGGAATCGTTTCAGTAGACATCGATGGCGGTTATGTGGTTTATGAAGATGCTCTTGTGAGCTCTGGCAATATACATTTATATAAAATTTCTTCTCATGTTGACACGGTAATTGCTACTGATGGCAAGTGGCCAACCGATGTGCGTATAAGCGGCAATAAGGTCATTTATTATAATACTGCAAACCAATTATGTGCTTATGATATCCCGACCAAGGCATTGAGTGTTCTAACTGCTGCTCCTACATATGTTGATCACGTTGCAATATCTGGGGATATAACTCTTTATGAGGATACTTCTTTGGGCCTTGGAAGTGTCATGTTGTATCTTAACCCGCGTACTTTTTCTGGCGGAAGTTATACCTGTATTATGCCAGCAGGCACTTGTAACCATACAGTTTACCACGAAGCTGCCTCCCCATATGTTAGCTGGGTTGAAAGTTACTTTGGAAGTGCAACCGCCACGACAATAAAAATATATGATGCCAGAACCGGATTGATTGAAACAATTTCGAGCACAAGACAAATAGGTGGAGCCGATATTGATAGAAATTTGGGTGGTTCCTACAATGTAGTATATGAAGAATACGACACTACCAGTAGGGCTTTTTACATAATGCTCAAAGATTCTTCCTCTCGCGCAATTTCCAGTTCATCTTATATTCAAAAGGAACCAAAGATTTCCGGCAAATATATAATTTGGAGTCAGGCAAATGCGACTTACACGTCTGGTGCTGCAGAAATCAGGTTATATAATATTTTAACCGGGGCTGAATCGATTATATTAAATTGATTTTGATTTGTTTTTGGGCAGTACGGGCATTTGATGCTCATAATAAGTATTCCTTATAGCTCACGGTATGTTATTCGTTTTATTGGTGGAAAAGACAAATATCCAGCAATATACGAATCGTATTTTGGTGAAAAGCCCAAAATCCTACCGCAGTATTAACCCTTTTCCGATAATGTGTTAAAATAAGCCATATGTCAGGACATTCTAAATGGGCCACGATTAAGCATAAGAAGGCAAAGACCGATTCTGCTCGTGGAAAAGTTTTTACCAAAATTATTAAAGAAATTACTACTGCCGCACGCATTGGTGGTGGTGACCCGGCTGGAAACCCTCGTTTACGCCTTGGCATTGATAAAGCCAAAGAAGCTAATATGCCTAATGATAATATTAAGCGGGCGATTGAAAAGGGTACTGGTGGTGGTGGAGCGGCAATGGAAGAAGTGATGTATGAAGGTTATGGCCAGGGTGGAGTTGCCTTGATGATTGAAGCCATGACCGACAACCGCAATCGGACGGTAGGCGAAATACGTAACCTGCTCGAAAAGGGCGGTGGTTCGATGGGTTCTTCTGGCTGTGTTTCTTATCTTTTTAAGAAAAAAGGCAGTATTGTTTTTGAGAAAGCTAGCGTCAATGAAGATGATTTAACTATGGCGGCGATTGATGCAGGCGCAGAAGATGTTCTATCAGAAGAAAGCTCAATAGAAATTGTAACTATCCCCGAGAGTTTTGAGCAGGTACGCGATACGCTAAAGGAAAAAGGTTTTAACCCTGCTTCGGCGGATGTGACGATGGTGCCTTTGACTACGGTAAAAATAATGGGAGAAGAAGCCCAAAAAGTTTTGAAACTGGTAAGTAGCTTGGAAGATAACGATGATGTCCAAGCCGTACATGCCAATTTTGATATTTCTGACGAAGAGATGGAACGCATCTCTAAACTGTAATGAAATTAGTTGCTGATTTACATGTCCACACGGTTTCTTCCGGCCACGCTTATTCCACTCTCGAAGAATATGTTGCCCAAGCCAAAAAAATTGGTTTAGAAGCCATTGCCATCACCGATCATGGGCCAGCTATGCCGGGTGGGCCTCACTATTATCATTTTTCAAACATGGGAATGATTCCCCAATATATGGATGGGATCCGCATTTTTAAAGGTGTTGAAGCGAACATCATTGATGCCGAAGGCAAATTGGATCTTTTTGATGAAGATCTGGATAAACTGGATATTGTGATGGTTGCTATGCACCCGCGTTGTGGATATGAAAGCGAGGGGGAACAGAGGAACACGGAGGTATTAATCAAGGCACTGCAGAATAAACGGATAAAGATCATTGCCCATCCCGGTAATCCAAAGTACCCGATTAATATTGAAACCATTGTTTCGGTTGCAAAAGAAAAAGGTGTTATCCTTGAAATTAATAATAGTTCCTTTGTCTACAGCCGTCCCGGCAGCTGGGACAGATGTTTAGCGGTGGCTAAAGAAGTAAAAAGACAAAATTGGATGGTGATTTTGGGCACCGATACTCACATTTCTCCCATGTTGGGAGTGTTTGATAAAGCCATTGAGTTGGTAAAACAAGCTGGATTAAGTGAAGAACAAATCGTTAACACTTCGCTAGAAAAGATTAAGAAATATATTGTGGAGGGTAGAAGATGCTAGCCAAACGTATTATCCCTTGCCTCGATGTAACTGAAGGTCGGGTCGTTAAGGGTACCAAATTTGTTAACCTCAAAGACGCCGGTGATCCGGTTGAACTTGCTGCCTACTATGATAAAGAAGGGGCCGACGAATTAGTTTTCCTCGATATTACCGCTTCTTCCGACAAACGCTATATTATGCTCGATGTTGTCCGCCGAACTGCTGAGAAAGTCTTTATTCCCTTTACCGTTGGTGGGGGAATTAATGATGTGGAAACCATGCGTAAATTGTTATCTGCCGGAGCGGACAAGGTTTCGGTAAATACAGCGGCAATCAATGATCCTACTTTAATTAGCAAAGGAGCCGAGAAGTTTGGCAGCCAGTGCATTGTGGTTGCTATAGACGCTAAAATGAACACCGAACACCAAACTCATAACTCAGAACTCAGATGGGACGTTTACACTCACGGTGGACGAAAGCCGACTGGGATGGATGCCGTTGAATGGGCCATTAAAGCTGAGAAAATGGGAGCTGGGGAAATATTGTTAACCAGCATGGATTGTGATGGAACCAAAAATGGTTATGATTTGGCTTTAACCAAAGCCATTGCGGATGCGGTAAATATTCCGGTGATTGCATCGGGTGGAGCGGGAACTTTGGAACACATCTACGAAGCTTTTATTAAAGGAAATGCAGATGCTGCCTTGTTAGCATCACTTTTACACTATAAAGAATTAACGATTAAAGAGATTAAGGATTATCTCGGGGATCGAGGGATCACGGTGAGGCGATGATTGATCGAGAATTAGATAAATATTTGCCAAGAAGTGGAACGTTGGCAAAGGCGATGCGCTATTCGGTTTTTGCTGGAGGAAAACGTTTCAGGCCGCTGCTTTGTATCTTAACTGCAAAAGCACTGGGAAAAGCGTCTAAGAATATCCTGCCTATTGCCTGTGCGATTGAAATGATTCACACTTTTACTTTAATCCATGATGACCTACCGGCGATGGACAATAGCGATTTAAGACGGGGAAGGCCGTCCTGTCATAAAAAATTTGATGAAGCAACGGCAGTTTTAGCTGGCGATGCGCTCAACACTTTAGCTTTCGAAGTTTTGGCTAGAGATACTGGCAATGCTAAGGTAATTGAAGAAATAAGCCATGCTTTGATGGAAGTGGTTATTGGACAAGTAATGGATATAGAAAGCATGAACAGAAAGCTTAATTTGAAAATGTTATATGCTATCCATTTAAAGAAAACTGCTGCTTTACTTAAAGCTTGCGTTAGAGCTTCCGCTATTCATCTCAAGGCAACCCCAAAACAAATAAAGGCTTTAACTAATTATGCTCTTCACCTTGGCCTTGCCTTTCAAATTGCCGATGATATACTGGATGCAACTGCTACCGCCAAACAGCTAGGGAAGCCGGTTGGAGCGGATGAAAAGAAGGGATTTCCTAATATGGTTGGGATTGAAAAGGCGAAAGCTTTAGCGATTAAAGAGAGAAAAGCAGCTATTAGCGCGCTTAATATGTTTGATCAAAAAGCTGATCCTTTAAGGGGTTTAGCTGAATTCGTGGTAAACAGGGAGAAATAGCATTGTTTTATCCTTCAAAATCAGAGTTTATTAAATTAGCTAAAAAGGGAAACCTTATCCCGGTCTATAAGGAAATGATTGCGGATATGGAAACCCCGGTCTCTGCTTTTAAAAAGATTGAAGGTGAATACTCTTTTCTTTTAGAATCTGTTGAAGGTGGCGAAAAAATCGCCCGTTATTCTTTCTTGGGAACCGTTGCAAAGCAAAATGTATTAAATCCGAAGACTTTTGAAGAAATCAGGCAAGTTATGCACCAGGTTAAACCGGTTAAAATTGATTCCTTGCCGCGCTTTACTGGCGGATTGGTTGGCTATGTTGGTTATGGCATGGTGCAAGAGATTGAGGATATTCCTAGTAAAAATCCAGATGACCAAAAGTTTCCCCCAATGCTTTTTATGCTGACAGATACCTGTCTGGCTTTTGACCATGTTAAACACAAAATATTAATTATCTCTAATGCCCAGGTTAAAGGGAGTCCATCGTCTGCTTATGAAGAAGCTTGTAAGAAGATTGTCCAACTTGAGAAGAAATTGAAAAAGCCTTTACGCTTTGAGAAAGAAGATTTTGAAATTAAAACTTCCTCCAAATCCGTTAAAATTACTTCCAACCTGACTCCAAAAGCATTTGAAGCGATGGTTGAAAAAGCTAAAGAGTACATAAAAATGGGAGATATTATTCAAGTGGTTTTGTCACAGCGCTTTGAAACAGCTTGCAAAGCCGACCCCTTTACGGTTTATCGTATTTTGCGAACCTTAAATCCTTCACCCTATATGTTTTATCTAAAGATGGGAAAATCGGCCATGGTTGGAGCCTCACCGGAGGTAATGGTTCGTTTAGATGGTGATACCGCTATTGTGCGACCAATTGCTGGAACCCGCCGGCGGGGCAAAGATGACAGCGAAGATAAGGCTATGGCGGATGAACTATTAGCTTCTGAAAAAGAAAAGGCTGAACATATTATGTTGGTGGATTTGGCGCGCAACGATCTAGGACGGGTTTGTGATTTTGGGAGTGTAAAAGTTACCGAACAAATGGCGATTGAGCGTTATTCGCACGTTATGCATATTGTGAGTAATGTGGTTGGTAAAATGCAAACAGGCAAAGATGCCATCGATCTTTTAAGAGCTACTTTTCCAGCGGGGACAGTTTCGGGTGCACCAAAAGTAAGAGCGATGCAAATTATCGATGAACTTGAAAACAAACAACGTGGTATGTATGCGGGTTGTGTTGGTCATTTTGGTTTCTCAGGCGATCTGGATACTTGCATAACGATTCGAACGATTGTAATAAAAGATAAAAGAGCCTATTTTCAGGCTGGGGCGGGAATTGTAGCTGATTCGATTCCGGCTGAAGAGTATAAAGAAAGCATTAATAAGGCTAAAGCTATGTTGCGTGCCATAGAATTGGCTAATTAGGTTTACGATTCATGATTAATTTTCGCATGTTAAAGGCCTCTGATTTTGCCCTCTGGATTGCTGCGGGTATTTTAACTGCCATCGGTTTTTTTGCTGTTTTTAGTAGTACCTATGCGATGCAAATCAAATTTGGGGCAGATTCACTGCTATTTATAAAGCGACAAGGATTTGCCTGTATGCTAGGCCTGATCGGCCTTTCTTTCTTTACCTATTTAGATTATAAGCATTTAAAAAAAATAAACTATTTTCTTTATGCTTTTATGCTATTTTTATTGCTGATTGTTTTATTTGGTGGAACCGGTGCCCAAGGGGCCCAACGCTGGTTTCAAATTGGTCCATTTACTTTTCAACCTTCCGAAATAGCTAAAATTATTATGGTGCTTTGTTTAGCTGCTTTTTTTGACGAGCATAAACGTTTGCAATATACTTGGGAAAAGGGATTATTGCTAATCTTAGTTGCTTTCCCTTTTCTTTTGATCTTTAAACAACCCGATTTAGGGACTGCGCTAGTTTTTATTGGTATCTTATTTGGTTTCCTGGCTGCTTCGTGGGCATCTCCCAAATTCTTAACGGTATTATTTACACCCATTATTTCGATTCTTTTTCGCCCGCTATTGCCTCTCTGGATAATATATCTTTTGGCATTAGCTGTTAGTCTATTTTTAACCAGAGCAAAGGTTTGGGATTGGATTTGGATTATTGGGACAAATACGGTCGTAGGGGCTGCCATGCCTTTTATTTGGGGGATATTAAAACCTTACCAGCGCCAGCGGATAACTGCTTTCCTAGATCCAGCTTCTGATCCGTATGGAGCTGGTTATCATAGTTTGCAGTCAAAAATTGCGATTGGAGGCGGTGGGTTATTTGGAAAAGGCTTTATGCATGGCACGCAAACCCAACTGCAGTTTATTCCCGAACAACATTCAGATTTTATATTTTCAGCCATTGGCGAAGAATGGGGATTTATTGGAGCAGCTCTTACGCTAATTCTTTTTGTGATCGTTTTATGGCGAGCGCTAGTTATTGCCGCTGATGCCCGAGATAATTTTGGTTTTCTGGTGGCTTCGGGGATTGCCGCGATGACGGCTTTTCACATTTTGGCAAATGTTGGCATGGTTCTTGGAATTTTGCCGGTGGTGGGAATTCCTTTGCCTTTTATTAGTTTTGGCGGGACTTCCCTTATCATGAACTTAATTGCGATTGGAATATTGCAGAGTATTTGTATGCGCCGGCAGAAACTAATCTTTTAAAGTCTAAATTCTGCTTCAACTGAGCCCACTGCTTCAAAGGTCTCATTTTTAACTGAGACATTAACCTGTTTGGCTTTTACCCACTTATCGCCTTGTTTCATATATACATTACCGGTTAGGGATAGAATTTCGGTTTTATCATTATAAAAAGCATAATCAGCTTTGGCTTCGCGCCCTTTTTGGGTCACTTCAACATTCCCGCTAGCTTTAGCATCTCCTATATTGGTAGATAAGAGCAATTCATTAGAGGTGAGCAAGGTTTTTTCTTTAAGCATCTCTTTAGCTTCATTGCTATGAAGTTTTTCGGCAGTATTGGACTTAATAATAACGCCAGCTTTGCCAAATACAGCCTTTACCGCCCCTTTTATAGTGAGTGTTTTACTGTTTTGAGAATAAATAGCCTCATTTCCGATTACGATCTTTTCGCTTTGCAAAGCCTCAATGCTGCCATGCAGCTGCATATCTTTGCTTGTGTCTTCGAAGAAGTTTGCACTAGCGGCTTTTATTTTGGTTGCTTGGGATTCTCCGCTAACTGCTACGACAACATTGCCTATGGCATCTAGCCTTTCCTCTTTTCCATAAAAGCGCATATTGTCTGCTCTGACTGTTCCATTGCTGCGAATAAATGAAATATGTCCACTTATATCGGCAATTTTGTTTTCGTTATTCAAATTCATACTATCAGCCATGACCGTTCCGTCTTTCTTTTGTAGATTTATCCTCCCTCTAATTTCGGAGCGCTTTTCATTAGAGAAGTATTTTAAATAGTCGGCTTTTAAGTTTGCCCAGTCTTCCGGTTGGTTAGCATTAGGTTCGGCTACATTTTCTAAATCAATTTGAACGTTGAGGTGGCTTGGTTTTTTGCTGTCCTCGTTTTCAGCTAGTCCGAAAGCCTCAATGATTTTGGAGCGCAGATTAGCTTTGGCTCTTGGAGCTGAAAGGTTATTTAGTACAATCTTTTCGTTTTGAAATATCTTGCCATCTTTTAAATTGATTAAATTAGTGGTTTCCTTATCTTTGCCGAGCCAGCCGCTTTCAGCAGCTAATTCCCAAGATGGTTTCCCATCTTTTTTGCCAATGATGTGGGGATTTTTAAATTCTGCAATCTTATCAGTTGACACTTCAGAAAAGTAATCATTATTTCCGGGGGCAATTAGAAAATATGCTCCGGCTAGTATAACCAGCGAAAAAAACGTGCCAAAGAAGATTACTTTCCAGGGGAGATTTTCTTCCATGTGCTTTCCTTTATGCTTTTATATGCTTTCTGAATAGGAATATGATGTTTTTCCGCAATCTTTTTATAGTCTTCATATTCTGGAGCAATCGTTTTTATCTTTCCTCCCAATTTTCCCAGTTTAATCTTAGCTTCGCCATATTTGGTTTTTATGTTGATTATATTTCTTTTTAATTTTTCCCGGCTAACAAGACTGATTCTGACTCCCAAGGTTGTGGTTACATCAAACAGGCTATTCAAGATATGCTCGCGGTTTTCGGGAAGACAGAGAACGGTTAAAAGAGTGGCTGTACGGTTCTTTTTCATTAAAATAGGAGTAATGAAAGCATCTAGTGCCCCGGCTTGCATTAGTTTTCTAATTGTCCCAGCAAACGATTCGGGGGCCATATCATCGATATTGGTTTCGATTTGCAAAATGGTATCTTTTTGGGTGGGCAATTCTGCTTCGCCGATAAAAACGCGTAACTGGTTTGGCAAGTTTGGAAAAGTTAGTGACCCGCTACCTGCTCCTATCTTTTCAATTTTCATGCGTGGAATATCTACGAATCCAGTGGCAAGGGTTGAAATAATGGCCGCACCGGTGGGAGTAACTAATTCTGCTTTAACATCTACGCCATAAGTTGGGATCCCTTTTATCAATTGGGCAGTGGCGGGGGCGGGGATGGGAAGGATCCCATGGACGTGCTTAATCGTTCCTTTACCGATGGGGAGAGGTGAAGCAAATATTTTCTCGATCCCGAGAATTTCTAAACAGATGCAGCTTCCAACGATATCAATTATGGCATCTACTGCTCCGACTTCATGAAAATGGACTTGATTGGTTTTTACTCCATGAACTTTAGCTTCAGCTTCAGCCAGACGAGTAAATATCTTGGTGCTTTGAGCTTTAACCTGTTTGCTTAATTTACTTTGGCGGATGATTTTAAGGATATCTTGTAAATTGCGATGCTGCTTTTCTCTTTTAAATTTAACTTCAACGTTAGTTGAAACTAATCCATTGTGTTTTATTTTTGATATTTTTAATTTGTAATTTATTTGTCTCTTGTATCTTGTGCCTTGTAACTTATGCAGCTTTTCTCTCAGTAGTGTTGGATTAACGCCAGCATCGATCAGTGCGCCCAAAACCATATTCCCGGCAATGCCGGATGAGCAGTCGAAATAAGCTATTTTCATGAAATTATATGTGAAAAATGACGATATTATTATAGCAGAAAAATTGGCCTCAGGAGTATTGCCATAATAAAATGATAGTTAATGTAATCAATACTGTACAGCTTAAAAGACCGGCTCAATTCGAAAGCAGATTGGAAGCAATTCAGCGCAGGGTTGGGCTGTCTGTTAGGCCGCTTGCAAAGAGGCTAACAGGTGGAACTTTGCATGAATTAGTGCCATTTTTTGATCAATTAGAACAATATCTTTCTCCAGAAGATTACATGTATTTTATGGATATTTGTGCTGCCGCTTTTCGCAGCCCATGGAAGGATACCCGATCAACGGTATTCTCATTATCTAAACCATGGGACATTGACGGTAAAATATTTAGAGGTTTGAGATTAAAGGGTTCTTTTCCCAGGACAATTGAACATAATTCGGAGACTAATATAATGCCATATTGTGCTGGGAAAGGCTTTGTTCCGTTTTCTTTTGACCCGGTTGCAGATGGAATCTTTGTAAGGGAAATAGATTTAAATAATAATTTAGCTTTAGAAGCGTGTGGCACAATGAGAAGAACAAGTTTAGATAATGAAATTAGTACTGCCTGTGCGGCAAAAAGAGTTACAGATAAAGCATTAGGATTTAATATATTTAATAATTTGCAATATTTTGGTGAAGGGGCGGGCCTGGCCATTTATGCAATGGAGGATTGTGTTGATCTTAGATTGTTTATGTTATTAGTTTCTTCCCCGCGCTCATCGCATGCCAAAAGTCATTTGCTTAAAGCTGGCCGCGCGCTGCGGGTTTTTCATGCTCTTTTGCCTCTAGAAGAAAGAAGGGTTCATGGTTTTCCGCACTCGGGTAATTTTAGAATATCAGACTATGCCGGAACCAAATTAGTGGATCTTGATACAGCGACGCGACTAATGAGTTTGCCAGAAGAAGCGCGCTTACCATTTATTTGTTTAGATTTGGCAAGGGCATTTAATGATATAAAGGACATTGAGCATTCTTTTCAATTTTTTTCGGGATATTTAGGCGGACGGGTAAGATTGGCTAAAGGTTGGGAATATGACATGATCGAGTTAGGTGGGTTATATTCTCAAATGCTTAGGTCAAAAGGAAAGGTTGTTAAATATGAGGCAATTATTGATCGTTTCTCTCCGAATTTTTGTGCCTGGTTAATGAAGGACCAATAAAATAAATTTTCATTTCCCGGATTTTCTGATTTCCAGATTTCCGGATCCCCTCACAATCGTATATGCCATCACCGCTGCCCCAAAGCCATTATCAATATTTACCACCGCCACTCCTGGAGCGCAGCTATTCATCATGGTGAGCAGTGCGGCTAAACCGTTGAAGCTTGATCCGTAACCGACGCTAGTTGGGACAGCAATGATTGGTTTATCGGTTAATCCACCAACGACGGAGGGCAGGGCGCCTTCCATCCCAGCAACTACGATTAATACTCTGGCTTTTTCGATCTTATGCAGGTTGTGCAGTAAACGATGAATTCCGGCCACACCAACGTCAAAAAGCTTTATCACCTTTAATCCTAAAAACTCGGCAGTAACGGCCGCTTCTTCGGCGACGGGGATGTCGGACGTTCCCGCGGTGACTATTGCGACATTCCAATTTTCCAATGTCGAATTTCTAATTTCTAATTTCTTGCCTCTTACTTCAACAATCCTTGCAGTTTGATAGTACTTTGCTTTGGGTAATATCTTCTTAATTGCTAGATAAGCTTTCTTGTCTGCACGGGTTGCTAGAACATTATGCCCTTTGCTGGCAATCCGCTTGGCAATTTGGGCAATTTGATCAGGCGTTTTTCCGGCGCAGTAGATTACTTCGGGAAAGCCTTTACGGATATGACGATGATGGTCAACTTTGGCAAAGCCTAGGTCTTCATATAGAGGAAGACGCTTTTTCATAGCTTAAGGATAAGATATCTCAATCTTATTGATAACTACCGGTTCACTGGGTTTATCACGTTCATTCCGGCTAACCTTTGAGATAGCAACCACGATGTCTTGTCCTTTAATTACTTTTCCAAAAATAGTATGTTTTCCATTAAGCCATTCAGTGGGTGTTACTGTAATGAAAAATTGAGATCCATTGGTATTAGGTCCGCTATTGGCCATAGCTAGTATGCCGGGTTGATCAAAGGTTAAACTAGGATCAATTTCATCGGCAAATTTGTAGCCGGGACCGCCGATTCCAATTCCCAGTGGATCTCCGGCTTGGATCATAAAGTCTGGGATGACACGGTGAAAAATGGTGCCATTGTACAAAGGCAGATTGGATTTTTCGCTAGTGCGCGGATCAATCCATTCTTTGGATCCAGTAGCAAGGCCGATAAAGTTCTCCACCGTTAGAGGGGCTTGTTTTGGATCCAGCTGACAAACAATCTTTCCTTTACTCGTATCAAAGGTGGCATTAATCTTTTCCGGCAATTTTGGTTTATTTCCCATAGCTAAACACACTCCTGTTCCGATTAATATTGTAAGACAGCAGAATAATATCCTTCTGTATTGCATACTCACATTATAGCAAAAAGAGCATGGCGAGCAAAGCCAGCAAATTGATTCCTCCAGAACTTATAAAAGGAAGGTTGAGGGATAATTGAAAAAGGAAGCCGGCAGCCACCGGACCAATTATCCTTCCCAAACTGTCAACCGACTGCATGGCTCCCATTGTCGCCCCTTCTTCTAGCTCGGTATCTTTGGAGATGAGGGAGGCTAAGCTGGGGCGCATCAACCCTTGTCCAATAACGGCGGAGCTGATGAATAGAATAAGTGACCAGTGGTTAAATGAAAAAATTGTTAGGCTATAGCCTATCGCACAAAGTAAAAGACCGATTTTAATGACGTTTTCTTCTCCCAGTTTTTTTATCATTCTTCCCACAAATAATCCTTGGACAATAACTCCCGAAAGACCCATAAAAGTAAAAACAATCCCCATATCAAATGCCCCATAGCCAAGTTTGTCTTTGGCCAGCAAAGAAAAAGTGCTCTCGATGCCGCTTAAGGAAAATGAAAGCAAAAAAACCAAAAGAAAAATAAAAGCCATAAAACCGCGCAGAGAAAATAAATGTTTGAAACGATTGTATTTTATTTCGGTGCGATCATGCTTCTTTTTTGACTCTTTCAAGAATATGGCAGCAAAAATAAAATTTAAAGCTGCCAAGCCGGACGAAAAGAAGAAGGGCATTCCAAGATGCCAAAATGAAAATAATCCGCCGATGGATGGGCCGATTACCATACCCAATCCCATGGCAGCGCCCAACATTCCCATTCCGGCTCCCCGCTCATTTTCATCGGTGGTGTCTGCCATATAGGCCATAGCGGTTGGTAGACAGGCAGAGGAGAGAATGCCACCTAAAATTCGAGAAACAAATAACATGGGGAGCGAGTTGGCCATGCCAAAGAGAGCAAAGGTTATCGAGAAACCGGCTAAACCAATTAATATGATGGGTTTTCTGCCATATTTATCCGATAGACTTCCCCAAATCGGTGAAAAAATAAATTGCATTAGCGAATAACTGGCCATTAACATGCCAATATCAAAGGGGCTAGCTCCTAATTTTATTGAGTAAAAGGGCAGAATGGGGATAATAATGCCAAACCCTACCATGACTAAAAATAGAGTGGCAAATAGTATGGCGGTTGGTCCAAATTTCATAAGAAACGTCATTTTACCATTTATCTGTTAGGTTGTCAGTGCAGTATGCATATGCTATAAATAACGCATGGGTGTGGAAAAGATCAAACTTCCAAGTTCAAACTTCAAAACAAATCTTAAATTAAAAATCCTAAAATTAAAAGCATTTAGTTTTTTCCGTTTGTTTCTTGTGGTTTGTTTTGTCATTTGTTCTTTGATCTTTGAATTTCAGGTGGAAGCTCATGCTACTTTCGTGCTTGGTACCAAAAATTTGGAATATAGCCAAGGAAGTAACCGGCTCTATTTGCTCAAAGATATCAATGCTAATGTTTTAGAATATGGTGGAGAAATTGCTTCTGCCAGTATGATTCTCAAATTGGCCCAATCGAAAAAAGATAATCTACTTGATCAAGCCTGGCTAGTCAAAGGGGACATAAAAAACGAGTATGTGTTTATGGGGCAAAAGCTAAACAGCGATTTTATCCTCGGCTATACTTCAATTCCAACTGGAGCCAGTCTTGAGGCTGTTCCAGTAGATTGTATGGTCGGTGGGTATAAATTAAATTTGGCGATCAATTTTGATAAGCCTGGGAATGGTTTAGCGCTCAATACCGGATTTATTGGCCTTGTTTATCTTAGTGCTGGATCAGTAGGCAGGGCAACTAACAAACCCATTTTGTATGATACTTTTGTTGTACCTAGCAATCTTTCTTTTACCACTCCACTTGGTTTGGGGATTAAACTAGAAGCAAAATATGCCTTAGATCTTCGGATGGCAGATGCAGATCCACTTAGCTTTTTACTCAATCACGGTCCGGAGGTAACCTTTAATACTGGAACAGTTAAACTATCATTCTATGATCCGGTGCAAGAGATGTACTTGCGGGATAAATATGCGCATCAGGGTCGGAGAACGGAGTTATGGGCATCTTTTCCAACTATTGGCGGTTTTTATGTTGATTTTAGTGGGGTTGAACAATCAACTGCGCGGACATATTCATTGATGTTGTCACGCAGCATAAAATCGAACCTTTCATTAGGAGTTTTTCTGGCACGCGATTTTATTGATCGCAAGATTGGTTTTCAAATGGCTTTTGGACAAGATAATTTTAAGTCATTAGGTGATTCGAATTTAGCTAGAGAATCAATTGATTTAAATTCTGAGCAAATTGTCCAGTTTACCAGAGACGCCAACCAAATGGTGATTGGCCAAACCGATAATACTACCAAATGGTATTTGGACGACTGGTTTTTGCAAGATTAGGAGGAAATGATGAATCTTTATTTAGTTCGCCATGGGGATGCGGTTTCTGAATCGGTTGATCCTTCTCGACCCTTAAGTGATGATGGAATGCATGATGTTGCCGAAATTGCGGCTTTTATGATGGCGGCGGGAGTATCTGTTGACGAAATCTGGTATAGCACCAAATTGCGTGCCAAACAAACGGCTGAATTATTGGCGGAAGCTGTTCCATATAATAATATAATTGAACGCCAAGGTTTAGCGCCAAACAATGAGGTTGAGCTAATTGCCAGTGAAATTGAAGCCTTACAAGAAAATGTGATGCTAGTTGGTCATTTGCCTTTTTTAGAAAGTTTGGCTTCTTATCTGCTGACGGGATCAACGGACAAACAAGTGATTGATTTTGAGCAGGGTGGGGTGGTGTGTTTGAAAAAGTTTGATGCCGGCTGGTCAATTACCTGGATGATGCTGCCCGAGTTTATCTCGCATTGTGTGGAAGAAGTGTGAGATAAATCAAATACTCATATATTTAGCTGCCTCACAGACATCTTCTTTGAAAACTGAAATTATTGATATTCCCTCTCGATATTATCTGGTAGTGATTAGTTGCAAATAATGGAGGGGGCTAAGATGACAAGTTGTTCAAATATTCAAATTGGCTCAACTAATAAATATCAATGCCTTTCTAATGCATTGCTGGCACAAAAATATTCGGATGATTGTGACGCATTGGGAAAATTAACCAACCAACTAGATCAGGGAAAAATAACCAGCGTTGATCCCTATCTTGTAATTGCAGGTAGTACGGTGGTTAATGATATGGCAAATCAATACTTAGATTCAGAGTTTGAAGTCTGTGATCAAGCCTGGTTAGAAATTGATGAATATGGATTGTTTGATTCTTTTGGCCAATTAATTGGTTTTCAAAAACGTGCTGCGAGTGGGGGAACCTACTACTTTAATCCAATTGGCGAACAAGTCTATGTTGATTTGGGATTGCCAAGGAAAACTTCGATTGACTTTGATTATTTATCCAAAGCAACAACAAGTCAAAAGCTCTTTGATGACAAGATGTTTTTGTTAGCTAACGAAGCAAGTCCTTATCGTTCTCTTCTTGGAAGAAACAAAACTATACAACTAGCTGATTATGAGGGAAATTTGCTTGTGCAAGGCTTTCAAAACCCATTGCAAAAAACAAAATATGAATTATTTTACTCCAATGATATATATGTTGGCAGAATAGAATTTGGAGAAAAGATAGAATTATTTGATCCTTCAGGGGAGGAGATTTATTGGGCGCATAGTAATACTATGCCCGTTCATAGCTCGCTAGATTACCAAGGGATGCAGGAATTGGTTGACGCAATGCGAAAAGGATCATATGTTGTGGATGAGTATCCCGTTACACGCAATGCCATAATTCGACCTACTGGTGGCAGTGCTCTGGCCTTTATCTATTATGAAAACGGTAATAACGGAGAGGTGTTTAGTAATACGGGTAAGTATATTGGGGATATAAAAGAAAGTTGTTTTATTGATATATTGGGTGGGGAAGTGTTTTGTGGTGATTTGTTGAATGTTGACGAGTCTGTTTTAACTAGAGCTGGAAAAATGGTAGAAAGCTCAAAAAATATTTGGGACCGATGTGTTTATTGGTTAAAAAGAATTCGCAGAGGCATACGGGCAGGAGCGAAATAACACCGCTAATTTAGATCAGATTCCTGAAAACTAATTTTTCGCAGGCCTTTTTTTTTGGATAGTACTTTTTTATTCTGCAACATCTTCTCTTTAGAGCGTTTTGAGCGTTTTCTCTTCTGTCGGCGGATTTTTTCGATGGCCTGCTGTTTTTTGCTTAAGGCTCCCAAAACTTTTTCTTCGATCTTATCAGCCAGTAAGCGCCAAGCCAAAAAGCGGTTGAGAGGTTGCGATCTTTCTCTGGCAACTTTAACTTCAATCCCGGTTGGAATGTGTTTTAAGTAGACACAGGTAGAGGTTTTGTTGACATTTTGCCCGCCTGGTCCACCGGAGCGGATAAACTTTTCAATAACGTCTTTTTCGCGAATTTGCAAACGTTCTAGTTTTTCATCTAGGGCCTTTATCTTGTTTGGGTTTAATCCCCAAAAATCGAGCATGTGAGAATCATAGCAAATGTTCTATAATTAAGCATGCCATTTTTGCCGGTTTCAAAATCTGAAATAAAAAAGCCGCTGGATATAATATTGGTTTCCGGCGATGCCTATATTGATCATCCTAGTTTTGGAACTGCTTTAATTGCTCGCTATTTAGAATCACAAGGCTACTCTGTTGGTATAATTGCCCAACCTGATTGGAAAAGCGACCAAGATTTCTTAGAACTTGGAAAGCCCAATTTGTTCTTTGCAGTGGCTGCGGGAAATCTTGATTCGATGGTTGCCAATTATACCGCCGATAAAAAAGTGCGGCGCAATGATATGTATACCCCAAATAATGAAGCAGGGCATCGTCCCGATCGGGCTACGATTGTTTATACCAATAAATTAAAAGCCTTGTTTCCCGATGTCCCAGTGGTGCTTGGTGGGGTAGAGGCCAGTCTGCGGCGTTTTGCCCATTATGATTATTGGGATGATAAGGTTCGGCGCTCTCTTATCTTTGATGCGAAGGCTGATTTTCTTGTTTATGGGATGGCGGAGCGGGGAATCCACGAGATTGCGAAGATACAAGCTACAAGAAACAAGACGCAAACAGATTCCAAGAATCAAATTCCAAAAAATGGAATTCCTAACACAGCAATAATTGTTAAAGATATTTCTGGATATACTGATGCGTTGATTTTGCCATCGTATGAAGAAGTGTCTGCTGATAAGAAAAAATATGCGGAGGCTTTTAAACTCTTTTATACTGAAGGACGAAAAAAACACCCGCGCATAATTATTCAGCCTTGCCAAGGAAGATATTTGATTGTCTTTCCACCTGAAAATTTATCACCCGAAGAATTTGAGGCTTTATTTGAGCTTCCCTTTATGCGTTTGCCTCATCCAATGTATAAAGGGCTATCTATTCCGGCTTGGGATTTTGTTAGGTTTTCCACGGTTTCCCATCGTGGTTGTTTTGGTGGGTGTTCATTCTGCGCTATTTCCCAACATCAGGGTAAATATATTACTAGCCGTAGTATTGAATCAATCACGAAAGAGATAAAAGAAAAGATTATTCCTCAACCAGATTTTAAGGGCAATATTTTGGATGCTGGAGGGCCTACTTCCAACATGTATGGAATGGAGTGTTTGGATAAAGAAGGCTGTACGCGTGCCAGTTGTATCTATCCCGATATCTGTAAGAAGCTAAAAGTATCCCAAAAACCAGCCTTAAAACTATTGCAAGCTATCCGTCAGCTGCCGGGAGTTAAAAAAGTCTTTATTGGTTCTGGTGTGCGTTATGATTTGGCCTTGCTTGATGAAGAATATATGGATGCGTTAGTTGAGCACCATGTCAGCGGCCAGTTAAGTGTTGCTCCTGAACATATTTGTGAGGAAGTATTATTAATGATGGGAAAGCCCCAATTTAATCAATTTTTAAAATTTAAAGATAAATTTGAGCAGTTAAATATAAAACACGGCAAAAAACAATTTATCGTCCCATATTTTATTGCTTCACACCCTGGAAGCACGCTAGAGCATGCTTTGGAACTGGCTTTATTTTTAAAAGAGAATAATATTCGCTTGGAACAAGTGCAAAACTTCACTCCCACTCCCATGACCATTTCAACTTGTATGTATTATACTGGGACAGACCCTTTTACCGGGAAAGCGGTGCATGTGCCAAAAGGGGAGGAGCGTAGTTTTCAAAAAGCTCTGCTGCAGCCACATTTGGAGAAAAATTATCGATTGGTGGCCAAAGCATTGAAACAATTGAAAAACATGAACTTGCTAAAGAGCCTAACGGCTTATTATTCAGAATAACATTGGCTGGGGTTGCTGGCTCCGGAGGAGGGGTTGGAGTATAAGGAGGATAGTTATGAAATTGAATGCCTACCAGGTTTTAGCGGTTTTAGGTTCGACGATCCTTTTGTCTTCGGGAGTTGTTAGATATATGCATTCCGGCAGTCCAAAAGAATTGATTATTAGTGTTATGTATTTCATTGCTAATATCTGTGTTTTTTGTTTTTGAAAAAGGGAATAACATTGGAGCTGATTGAGATTGTTTTATTATTGATCAAAAGGTTATAATTAGAATCTGGAGTCTGTCATTAAATGCAAAATTGGATCTGTTTAGCTGTATTTCTATCATTTTTTGGGTTTTTTAATCTTGTTGAAGCAAAAGTATTGGAAGCAAAACTGCATACGACTTTTGAATTAAAGCTGGATTCAAATCCCACTACTGGTTATCTTTGGCAATTAAAGGATCCTATTAATCGAAAATACATCAAAGAATTAAAGAATATATATATTGGACCTAATGAGGAAAAACCGGGGGCAGGAGGTATGCAAGTGTGGACTTTTAAAACTATGAGAAAGGGAAAAACCTCTTTTACTCTGCAGTATACTCGTCCATGGGAAAACGGAGCTAAGCCAGTTAGAGAAGAAACTTTTGAATTAACGATTAAGTAGTAGCTGCTTCCCTTATTCCAAAATATAAATAAATAAGATATATAATTGAATATAGCCACCAGGGAGCAAACCAATTAAAAACTACAATTAATAAAAGGGTAATCCATGATGGTGGAACTAGGGCATAAATTCCGATCTTTAATAAATTACCATAACCAATCTTGGCCTTTTGGATGGAGCAAAAAAACATGCCTGCCAAGCTAAAGGTGAAAAGTTGGAAAAACTTGGTAAATAAATACACGAAGAAGAAAAATAAACAAAAAAACGGGAACATGGCAATTGAAATTAAATTAAGCCATTGATTTACGAGTGCTGGGGTGCAGTGGTAGGTTGTTTTATCCCAAATAACATCCATGCCGCTTTTAACCGGGATGAACTTGGCGGTGACGCTTTCAAGGCTGTATTGCTTGATTTCAGATACAGTGCCATTGTTTTTATTGGTCTTCATGAAGCATTCTTGCTGGGTAATGACGATGGCATTCGAATATTTATCCATCAGATCTAGAACGTTTTTATTACCAGGCTCAATTATTATGGCAAGTATGTCTCCATAAGTTTTGGAAAAAGTCTTTTTGGGCTGAATAATCTTGCCGTCGTTTAATTCTAATACTGGGAATTGAGCCACTAGAGATACCATGTTTTCATTGATCCAATCTTTGGCTTGTGAAAATGGGGGGATGAGCAGAATGGTTATTTTTAGGGATAAAATAATGCTTAGTAGAATGATGAAAACAAACAGAAAACCAATGCAGCGGCCCATGCGCTTGGCTAGTAAACTCTTAAAGAATTTGGGATTAAAACTCTCAATTAGTCCAAACATTTGGCACCTCCTAAAATAACTATGGCCAGTGTAGTCTAAGCTAAAATTATTGTCAAATAATCGAATTGTATTTAATGTTATTTTGTATTAGTATTTGTTAGCTGAGCAAACTGATAGGAGGGGGACAATGAATACTAATAATAAAAATATGGTATTTTTTTGGGTCGGTTTATTAGCTATTTTGTGCTTTAGTGGCTGTAGCAGCAAATCTACGACGCTATTGGCAACTTTTATTCCGCAAGCAATTGGTAGTGAGCAGTCAATTGAGGGGGAAGGGATTGATCAATTTATTGCTTATAGATCCGCAGAATTTAACATCTCCGCCAAATTGTATGAAAAGGTAAGTTTGTTTGGGTTAGATTTGCGAATCGAAAATAAAACGGGGAATACTGTTGGCACTTTGGAATACTCGGTAGGGATTTTTGACGGTCGTGATCATAAGCCTTTAACGATATTAACTCGTGAACAAGTGATTGACTATCGCAATAAAATTGCTACCGGTGGCAGTATAAAAACCGGAAACTCAATGGTTGATTATTCGATCGGGCAAATATCCGGCTTGTTTCAAACCATGACAAGAGGGGAGACGTCGGCTTATCTAGCAATAATTGATTGGGGGATAAATCATTACTTTGCTTTTCGTCCTATCTACGCTAATGAAGATAGAGAAGGCGTTTTGGTGGCAGCCTCCAATTTTATGCTTGAATATCCGGTAGCTGTTGTAATAAAAATAAGAGACAAAAAAATTGATTTACGCTTTTTGCCCCCTCCTTCTAAAAATACTTAGACAAGATAAAAGACTGAAGAATAGGGCTTGACAAATCATCTAAAAGAGACCAAAATAGTCCTTAATGAGGCAAATAGAGTGTTGATTAATAGGCGAGTTGATTATGCCCTGCGCTTTTTGGTTTGTTTGTCTAAAAAACAGGAGCTAGTGCCTATTGCCGAATTGAGTACCTGTATCAAGGTTCCCAAGCCGTTTTTAGCAAAGATTATTCAAATCCTTTCAAAACACAAAATTGTTCGTTCAATAAAAGGTAATAATGGTGGTGTTGCTCTTCTGGATAAAAAGATTAATGTATGGCAAGTAATTAAGATTCTCGACCCAAAGCTTGCCATTAATAAGTGTATGCAAGAAGAATTTACTTGTTTTTTTAAAAAGAAATGTCCAATTCATCAGGCATTAAAGAAGATTGAGAAGGATTTAATTTATCAATTAAAGCAGTTAGTAATATCGAAAATGGAATAAGGAGGGAACTTTATGAATCAAGAGCAGTTGTTGGCGTATTTTGAGTCTAGGCAGCATGTCCTTTGGGCAAAAGATGAAGATGGTAACTACTATTTGAAGCATGAAATGTTTGATAAGGAGAATGAGAAATTGAAAATTGAGCCAAGAGCTTTAGGTGAGCTTACTCCAGAAAGGCTTGATAGCTTATTGGTTGCTGGAAGGGATGTGGATCACATCACAAGAATTACAGGGTATTTCTCAAAGGTTGGCGGATGGAATAAGGGGAAGCTAGGAGAATTAATTGACCGCCAACGAGTGCAAGTTGAATAATTTGAGTAAAGTTATGTGTAATTAGATATAATACCTAATATGCAAAATCCAGAAACTTTATTTAAAATTGGTTATGGGGTTTATATTGTTTCTTCCATCAAAGAAGGGAAGCCCAATGGGCAAATTGCCAATTCGGTAATTCAGGTTACTTCCGATCCGGCCACTTTGGCTATTAGCATTAACCGCAGCAATTTAACACACAATTATATCTCGGCTAGTAATAAATTCTCAGTTTCTATTTTAGCTAAAGAAACCCCCTTGGAATTTATTGGCCGCTTTGGTTTTAAATCGGGGAGAGATATAAATAAATTTGACAAAATAAAATGGGAGTCCGGCGCATCAGGCGTTCCGCTGGTTTTAGATAATTGTGTGGGTGTGATTGAGGCCGAAGTGATAAGCCAGCTGGCGGTTGGAACCCATACGATCTTTGTTGGAAAGATTATTGAAGCCAAAAAGCTGAGTGAAGCTGAGCCAATGACTTATGCTTATTATCATGAAGTAAAACGCGGAAAATCCCCCAAAACTGCTCCAACCTATCAAAAGGAAGAAGTTACAAAGACGGGACAAAAGGAGAATGATATGGCAAAATATGTGTGTAAAGTTTGTGGTTATATTTACGACCCAGCAATGGGAGATCCAGATGGTGGGATAAAAGCTGGAACGGCTTTTGAACAGATCCCGGATAGTTGGGTTTGTCCGGTGTGTGGGGCGGATAAAACGCAGTTTGAGAAAATCGCTTAATTTACCGTTTCCGGATGAACACTAAGGCACTAAGACACTAAGGGGAAGAAAACATCATGGCTACTGAGATAAAGAATAATATATATTCAGTTGGAGTGTTGGATGGTGATAGAAGGTTGTTTGATGCTCTTATCCCATTACCAGAAGGTACTAGCTATAATTCATACTTAATTAAAGGCTCTGAAAAAATTGCGTTAATTGATACGGTTGATCCAGTTAAAGAAAATGAATTGTTGGAAAATCTACGTTCGCTGGGCATTGATCGAATTGATTATGTTATTGCTCATCATGGTGAGCAAGACCACTCAGGTGGAATCCCCGCAGTTCTAAAAGCCTATCCAATGGCAAAAGTTGTTACGAATACAAAATGCAAGGATGAGCTAAAAGAACACCTGCTTGTATCCGAAGATATATTTATGGTGGTTAATGATGGGGATAGTTTGTCATTGGGGAATAAAACTCTTAAATTTATTTTTACTCCCTGGGTCCATTGGCCGGAAACCATGGTGACTTTTGTGCCAGAAGACAAAACTTTGTTTTCTTGCGATTTTTTTGGGTCGCATGTTGGAACTGCTAGTATTTTTGAACATGATGATCAACTAGTCTATATTGCCGCAAAACGTTATTTTGCCGAAATCATGATGCCTTTTCGGGTGATGATAAAGAATAATCTTGAAAAGATAAAAGACCTCCCAATCGAGATTATTTGTCCTAGCCATGGTCCTATTCATTTTAAACCAAATTTTATTGTTGATGCCTATAAAGATTGGACTTCAGATAGCGTTAAAAATGAAGTCGTTATCCCTTATGTGTCAATGCACGGTAGTATAACTGAAATGGTTAATTATCTGATAAAGAATCTACAAGAAAAGGGCGTAGTGGTTAAAGCTTTTGATTTAGCTAAGATGGATTTGGGAGAAGTAGCTATGGCATTGGTGGATGCTGCGACGGTGGTCATTGGCACACCAACGGTTTTGGTTGGTCCTCATCCACTGGCGGTATATGTTGCTTATCTTTTTAATGCCTTGCGACCCAAAACCAAATATGCTTCAATTATTGGCTCATATGGCTGGGGAAGCAAAGCGGTTGATCAGTTAAAATCTATGCTGACCAATGTTAAAGTGGAATTGCTTGAGCCGGTTTATATAAAAGGTTTTCCTAAAGAGAATGATTTTAAGGCCTTAGATCGTTTGGTTCAGACAATAAAAGAAAGACATTCAGGCTTAGAGTCTTAGAGCCTTTGAGGCAAATATTAATTTTATAAATTTAAAAGGAGGAGCAAAAATGGCAAAAAGTATAAAGGGAACCAAGACCGAGAAGAATTTGTTGGCATCGTTTGCTGGGGAATCACAAGCTAGAAATAGGTATACCTATTTTGCTAGCGTAGCAAAGAAAGAGGGGTATGAACAAATATCGGCCATTTTTTTAGATACGGCTGAGAATGAAAAGGAGCATGCTAAGCGTTTTTTTAAACTATTAGAGGGTGGGGCACTTGAAATAATTGCTTCTTATCCGGCAGGAATAATTGGGACAACTTTGCAAAACCTTGAAGCTGCGGCTAACGGAGAACATGAGGAGTGGTCAAAGCTATATAAGGAAGCGGGAGCAATTGCCCACCAAGAAGGGTTTGAAGAAATTGCCAAACAATTTAAAGAAATTAGTGAAGTAGAAGAAGAGCACGAAAAACGCTATCGTAAACTTTGGCAGAACATAAAAGAATGTAAAGTGTTTAAAAAAGAAAAAGAAGTTAAATGGCATTGCCGCAATTGTGGGTATGTTCATGAAGGGGCAGAGGCGCCTCAAGAATGTCCCGCTTGTGCTCATCCGCAGGCTTATTACGAAGTTCTCGCTGAAAATTATTAATACTTACGGTAGATTTTTAGGAGAAGGCTGTTTGTGTTCATTGACATGAGCTGCCAGATCGACGTAGGTTTTAAGTAGCATAAATAGAATCAATATATTGCCGGTTAGGGCGATATCCCCAATAAGCGGGATGTTTGCTTTTTTAAGCAATAGTAATCCTACCCCCAGCATGAGAGTAATGTGCATGGGGAAAATCCTAATCATGGGCGCATTGCGTAATGTGGCTAGATCTTCATTGGGGTCCTTATCAAATCTTCTATGATATAAAAGCGAAAAAAGATGGTTTAGAAAAAAGCCAATTGAGGTAGAACTAAAAGCTAGCATTATAACCATTGGATCGGCGTGGTAGGCAATTGAAAGGATGAAAATAAATACGGCATACACAAAATGAGTAAAACTAAGGATAAATTGCAATAGAAAAGCCGAAGAGATTATTTCAGACCAGGAGAGTTTTTCTTTGGTTCTAATGGTTAAAATCTTGATGGAGCTAATAATGCCAATACTTATGCTTTGAGCCCAATAAATCCATAAGATTCCAAACACATTCCATTTCTCAGTATATGCAATGTAAATAGTTGCCAAGTTGATAAGGGCAAGCGATATAATGGTGGGATCTTTAACGATAAAAAGGTCTCGATAAATTTCTTTGAAAGGTGGCAAATTGATGGCAAAACTTGGCTGCTTTGACATGCGGATAGTATAACACTATAATTATTCTAATGGCTATTGACCCTATCTGCGGTATGCAGGTAAACGAAAAGACCGGCCTAAAATTGAGCTGGCAGGGGAAAGAATATTTTTTCTGCTCTGATCATTGCCGCCAATCCTTCATAAAACAAAATAAAATTGAAAATGTTTGTGTTTCCTGTGCTCCGGCTTCTTCTTCTGTTTGGTGGAAAAATAAAATCATTCTTTTATCTGCGCTATATCTGGCAATTATAATTGCTGGGTCTTATTCTTCGTGGTTTTTACAATTACGTTTGTCGTTATTAATGTATGTGCAAACCATTGCTTTGCCAGTTGCTTTTGGATTGGTTTTGGGTGGAATCATTGATTGGCTGGTTCCCAGAGAGTATATTTCGCTGGTTTTGGCGCAAAAAAGAAAGAGAACGATTGTATTTGCTGTTTTAACCGGTTTTTTAGTGTCTGCCTGCAGTCATGGAATTCTTGCTTTGGCTATTCAATTGTATAAAAAGGGAGCATCGCCGCCAGCTGTGGTTGCCTTTTTACTAGCTAGTCCATGGGCCAATCTTCCACTTACCATCATAATGTTTGGCTTTTTTGGAGTAAAGGCCCTCTATATTATCTTTTCGGCGGTAGTTGTGGCTTTGATTACTGGTTGGATCTTTATGTTGCTGGAAAAGAGAGCGTGGATTGAAAATAATCCTAATACGCTGCAGGTGGAAAGCGGATTCTCTATTCTCAAAGATGCCCAAAATAGACTTTCGCAGGTAAAGTATAATTGGGCATTTTTTAGTTCTAGTTTAAAAGCCATTTGGGAAGGAACTCTATCATTAGCTAATATGGTTTTGTGGTGGATTATGTTTGGGACCTTGCTTGCTAGTATTAGTGCGACCTATCTCCCCCCTCATTTCATGCATCAATATATGGGGCCAACCATTCTTGGCATGTTGATTACTTTAATTATTGCTACCGTTATGGAAATTTGTTCTGAAGGTACGGCTCCTTTAGCCTTTGAAATTTATCGACAGACTGGGGCACTAGGAAACAGTCTTGTCTTTTTGATGGCTGGGGTGGTAACTGATTATACTGAAATTGGCCTTCTTTGGACCAATGTGGGGTGGCGAACAGCGGTTTGGCTGCCGATTATTACTGTGCCGCAAGTGTTAGTTTTAGGATATATCGCAAATATTTTATTTAAATAAGGGGGTGAAAATAAATGATTGGAATGCTTATAGTGTGTAATTTGGTATTTGTTTCGTTGCTTGGTTTTGCGCTAATTGTGTGGATTATTTCTGGTAAAGAAGCTGGAATAGTAAAGCTGGCTGGCCAAATAATCTCAGTACTGCTTGTTGTTTTAGTGGTTAGCGCGTTCTCATACTGCTTAGTGAAAGGTGATCGAATGGGGCATGGATCATGTGGAATGTGTTCAATGGGAAAATCATGTAAAATGCATTCGATGGATAAAAACAAAATGATGAAGATGCATGATAAAAGCATGAAGATGGACGATAAGGGAATGAAGTGTAAGGCGAAGGAGACAAAGTAGATTGTTGGAGATTTGATAGTTAGAGAATTGGAAATTAGTTAAAGAAAAGCCCCGGGAAACTGGGGCTTTTTTTCTTTTTAAATCATGTTTGACAAAGAGCGCGGATGTTTGTTATAATCAACACTAAATCAATCGGGATAGTGTAGAAAGATTGAAATTTAGGGTAATAACGGACGATAATAGTATATAAGGAGTGGTACAATATGAGTATATTGGAGAACAAGGATGATCTGAAGGTTTTGGTGGAAAGCTTAAATTTTAAGGAAAAAGTAGACAGGTCTCAGGCATTAATTGAGGAAGCATATAATAAATTTGGAGATGGTTTGGTGGTTGCCAATTCATTAGGAAAAGACTCGGTTGTGGTTTGGGATCTGGCGAAGAAAGTGAGTTCAAAAATAAAGGGGTTTATAGTTACAACGCGTTACAAACCAAAGGCAACAAAAGAATTTATGTATCAGGAGGTTGCCAAGTATCCAGAACAAGATATTTTTGAGAACGACGCTCCGATTCCTGAGAAATTGTATGAAACCGATCCAGATAAATGCTGTGATATTCTAAAAGTGGAGCCCACCCGCTGGGCCATTGAAAAAATGAAGGTGAAATGCTGGGTGACCGGTTTGCGCTGCACAGAGGGGCGGACACGGACCGATTATAAGGAAGTAGAAGAAAGAGATAAAGGGCTAATTAAATTGAATCCAATTCTTATTTGGAAAGAGAGGGAAGTCTGGCAATATCTAGCGTTATACCTGGTTCGGGTAAATCCTCTCTACAAGGAGGGCTACCGATCTCTGGGATGTGAACCTTGTACGCGCATAACCAGTGAAGATAACGAACGGGCGGGTCGGTGGATTGGGACCAGCAAATGTGGTGGAGAATGCGGAATTCACACAAGGCCATTAATTGGGGAAGGGATTTAAGGGGAGAACAAATGGAGCTACTTTTACTAGTTATAATCGTAATATTTTTTGCCCTGAATATGGGAGGATCAGGCATTGCTCCTTCCTTCGCAGCGGTCCATGGGGCTAATCTGGTTTCGCGCAAAAAAGCGGTTTTTCTCTTTGGCTTTTTCGTTATCTTAGGTGCCAGTATATTGGGAAACCGAGTAGCAAAAACATTAAGTACCGGTTTCTTCGCAAGAGAATTTTTTACTCCGCAAGTAGCGCTCATTATTTTAGCCAGCGCGGCGATAAGTCTGTTTGCTGCTAATCTGTTAAAAGTGCCGCAGTCAACTAGCTGGGTAACTGTATTCGCGACTCTTGGAGCGGCTCTCCATTTTAGTAGTTTCAACTGGCAGACCATTACGAGCATGATTGGAATGTGGTTTGCACTGCCTGTGATTGGTTTTACTATTACTTTTATGCTTTTTAAGGTTATTTACCCGCCGAGAGCGGCAAACTTCTGGTTTTATGAAAAAGTCCATTCCTGGAAAAACTACATACATTTTATATCGCTGGCATCCAGCTGCTATGTGGCTTTTGCTATTGGCTCAAATAATGTTGCGAATGCGGTTGGGCCGTTAATTGGGGCAAATCTGATCACTCCGATCCTCGGATTTATTCTAATTTCGCCGCTCTTTGGGGTTGGCGGTTGGTTAATCCAAGACCGGACCATGAAAACTATTGGTAAGGAAATTGTTCCGCTTGGTTTGATTACCTCTTCGCTGGTTTCTATTGTGACGGCTACTTTATTGATCATAGCTTCGCTCCTGGGGTTTCCACAGTCGCTGGTGCAGTTAAACGCCTTAGCAATTATGGCAGTTGGGACAATTAAACATGAGCATGTTTTAGCCGCGGGAGAAAAAGCGGTTCAGAAATCGTTTGCGGTTTGGTTGTTAGCTCCCTTGCTTTCGGGAATATTATCCTATGTCACGTTAACTTTATTGAAGGTTTAATGAAATGATTATTACTAAGGAAGCTCTAACAAATATTCTTGAACATGCGCAGGGGAAATCCTTTGAGGTTTGTGGTCTTTTAGCCGGGGTAAATGCCAAGATCAGTCATGTTTTTCGCATGCTAAATACAGATACAAAACCGGAAACGGGTTATTTTATGGATCCCAAGGAACAATTGGTAGTTATGAAGGAAATAAGGAAACTGGGACTTGAGTTATTAGGGATATATCATTCCCATCCCAGTTCACCAGCTTATCCTTCTCCAAAGGATGTTGAAAAGGCCTTTTACGATGAAGTTAGTTATTTAATAGTCTCTCTTTTAAATAAAAAACCGGCAGTCAGGGCTTTTAGGATTGTTGCTGAAAAAATCCGGGAGGAAAAAATTGAAACAGCCAGCTAATCACGAAGATTTGAAAAGAGGCGGCGTGGTTAAATTAAAAGAAAAAGACATGTTCTCGGTATGGGTGCGTGCGGTTTGCGACAACATGGATGCCGAAAAATTACGCATGGTTGCCAAAGTAGCTGATAAATACGGTCGGGGGATGGTTCTTTTCACAACCCGACAGTTTCCCATCATACCGCATGTCCATTTTAATGATTTGGGTAAGAGTAAAGAAGAACTGCAGAAGGTATCACTGATGCTCGATCGCTGCGGCGCACGGGTTAGGAATGCTGATGTTTGTTACAATTCCAGTCTTTGCCCTTATGCAGTTATTGATCCAATCAATTTGGGAGAAAAACTCGATCAGTTTTGGCGGGAGGACCAGGGTGGGTTTAAAATAAAGATTTCAATTACTGGCTGCGAAAAACAGTGCACAGCTCCCAGGGTTTTGGCCGATATCGGATTTGTCGGAGTTGAAAGAGTAGGCAAAAAAGGTTATGACGTTTATCTTGGCGGTAAGCTTGGGCTTGATCCTTTTGTCGGGATAAAAATGGCTGAGCTTCTTTCGGATGAAGAAGCGCTTAACTTTGTAAAGAATTATGTTGAGTTTATCAGAAAAGAAGGCCAAGAGGGGGAACGATCGGCTGCTCTGATAAGAAGGCTTGGCGAAAAGACACTTAGGGAAGCTTTAACGAAGGATCTAAGTACCGGATACGATGCCAAATCTTTTACTTGTGACACAAAGCTAACAAGCAATGTCAGCGGCACTATTTTGCGAATTCGTGCAACGAATGGCGAGGCGACTGCTGCCCAGGTGCGCAAGATTGCCGATATTGCGGAAAAGTACGGTCTGGGATTTATCCATTTCCCGGTTCGCGGCGGGCCAGAAATTCCCGGGATTGATAGTTTATCAATTCAGTCGATTAAAGAAGAACTTAAGCAAGCGAACTTAAACGTACTTGATCAAGGCATTGATAACCTTCAGTCCTGTTTTGGCAATTATTGCACCAACGGGATATTTGACGTCCAGGAACTTACAAGAAAAATAGAAAAGCTGGTTGAAAAAATCGGGCTAAATAATCTAAATATCAAAATTTCGGCTTCTGGCTGTCCCAATTCTTGTGGCATTTCTCATCTCTCGGATATTGGATTTATGGGGGTGGTTGAACCGGAGGTTGATGCAAGTAAGTGTAATGGCTGCGGGATCTGTTCCAAAGCCTGCCGGGTTAAAGCCATCACTCTAGAAAATAAGCTGGCGGTCATTGACCTAAACAAATGCAAGAATTGCGATCTTTGTGTTAAAGCCTGTCCATTTGGAGCTATTGTGGAAAAAAGGAAAGGGATTGCCATTTTTGTTGGGGGGATGGGACCGCATTTTTTTAGCGATGATTATTTGGGTGAAACTCGCTTGGGAGAAAAATTAATCGACTTTCTGGATGAGGAAAAAGCTATAGTGATTACCGAGCGGATATTATTGCTGGTTGAAAAAACTGGACACAACGTTGCTAGTATTATAGATGGAATTGGTTTTGAAAAGTTTAAGGAGGCGGTTTTATGAGTCAGAAAATATTCATAAACGGCAAAGAAGAAGAAATCGATACAGGAATCTCTATGAGTGACCTTTTAACCAGAAAGCAAATTAGGGTTGAAGTGGTTACGGTTGAAGTGAACGATCAAATAATCAACCGGGAGAAGTTTCCCGTAATCCAGTTGAAACCCGGCGACAAAGTCGAGTTTGTTTATTACATGGGAGGAGGATCCACAAGAGCTAATGTTACGGAATTAATTGGACATACTCCGCTTGTAAAGTTGCAAAAATTAGTCAATGAGGGGATGGCAGATATCTATGCAAAACTGGAATATTTTAACCCGGGCGCGAGCGTAAAAGACCGTATTTGTTTAGCCATGATTGAGGATGCGGAAAAGAAAGGGTTATTAAAGCCCGGAGGAGCCATTGTTGAACCGACTTCCGGGAATACCGGTATTGGCTTAGCCATGATTGGTGCTGCCCGAGGTTATAAGGTTATTTTAACTATGCCCGAAACAATGAGCTTAGAAAGGATATATATTATCAAGGCTTTTGGTGCCGAGGTTGTTTTGACCTCCGGAGTTGAAGGGATGCTAGGGTCAATAAAAAAGGCTGAAGAAATTGCCAGAGAAAATGGTGCTTATATGCCGCAGCAATTCAATAATCCTGCCAATCCCGAGGTCCATCGCCGGACAACCGCGGTTGAAATTTTGGAAGCCTTAGGTGAAAAAATCGATGCTTTTGTGGCTGGTATTGGAACTGGTGGTACCCTTACTGGGGTTGGAGAAGTACTTAAAGAAAAAAATCCCGCTATTATGATCATTGCCGTCGAGCCTGCCAGTTCACCAGTACTATCGGGTGGTCAACCCGGTTCCCATAAGATTCAGGGAATCGGGGCTGGTTTTATCCCTAAAATATTGAATCGGGCAATCATTGACCGTGTTATTACTGTCAAAGATGATGAAGCCTTTCAGCTTTCCCGTACTTTAGCTGAAAAGGAAGGGATCTTTGTTGGAATTTCAGCTGGGGCAGCTGCTTTTGCGGCTTTAAAGGTTGCCGCCGAGCTTGGAAACGGCAAGAAAGTCGTAACCCTTTTTCCTGATACTGGAGAACGCTATTTCAGCATGGAGCAATTTTATAATGCCTAATCAAAAGCTTGATATTAGGGGCGTTAGCTGTCCCTTAAATTACGTAAAAACAAAGATCAAGCTTGAGGAAATGGACGTTGGACAAATTCTTGAACTGCTGCTCGATGATGGCGAACCGATACTCAATGTTCCGCGAAGCGCCAAGGAGGACGGAAACGAGATTTTAGAGGTCAAACAAATTGATGCTTATTATAAAGTTCTTATTAAGAAAGGGTGATGGAGGTGTTTATTGATGTCCTACGTTAAAGGATTAAAATGCAGAGAGTGCAAAAGAGAGTATCCGAAAGAAGCGTTGTTTGTCTGCGATTATTGTTTTGGATCGCTCGAAGTTACTTATGACTATGAGAAAATCAAAAAGCATTTGACCAAAGAGGTCATTGAAAGTCGCGACAAAAATATGTGGAGGTATCGGGAACTTTTACCGATCGAAGGGGAGCCAACCGACGGCTTGAATTCTGGGTACACTCCACTAATAAAAGCCAATAATTTAGCTAAAAAACTGGGTGTGAAAGAATTATACATAAAAGATGATTCTGTCTGCCATCCGACACTCTCGTTCAAGGATCGGGTCGTATCGGTCGCGCTGTCGCGTGCCAAAGAATTTGGTTATAAGACAATGGCCTGTGCTTCAACCGGGAACCTGGCAAATTCAGTTGCTTCACATGCGGCCAAAGCGGGACTCAAAGCTTATATTTTTATTCCGGCCGACCTCGAGCTGGGGAAAGTGATCGGCACACTTATATACCATCCCAACCTTATTTCGGTCGAAGGGAATTATGATGAGGTAAACCGGCTCTGTTCGGAAGTTGCTGCGAAATATAAATGGGCATTTGTGAATATTAATATCCGCCCTTATTATGCAGAGGGCTCAAAAACCTATGGCTATGAAATTGCCGAACAGCTAGGCTGGAGAGCGCCTGACCATATTGTTGTTCCCTGTGCCGGCGGCTCGCTCATCACTAAGATCTGGAAATCATTTAAAGAATTCCACAAACTTGGACTAATTTCAAAACCGATCACAAAGATGTATGCCGCCCAGGCGACTGGTTGTGCCCCAATTGTCAACATGATCAAGGATAAATCCGAGATCATGATGCCGGTCAAACCGAAAACGATTGCTAAATCGCTAGCGATTGGCAACCCGGCGGACGGTTATTATGCGAAAGGTGTGGTCGAAGAAAGTGGCGGTGAGGCGGAATCGGTTACGGATGAAGAAATAGTGGAAGGGATCAAACTTTTGGCAGCGACCGAAGGGATCTTTACCGAAACTGCAGGTGGCGTCACGGTTGCGGTTACTAAAAAATTAATTGAGCAGGGAATCATCCCAAAGGATGAATTAATCGTGATCTCAATTACCGGCAACGGTTTGAAGACCCAGGAAGCCGTTCAGAGTCATATTGGCAAACCGATTAAGATCAAACCAACGCTAAAATCATTCGAAGAAGAGGTGAAATTGTGATTGAGGTAAACAGCAGGGATTTCAAACAAGAGGTCTTGGAGGAGAAACTCCCGGTACTGGTGGATTTCTGGGCGCCCTGGTGCGGTCCATGTTTGGCATTGGTTCCTTTGGTTGAAAAAATTGCTCAGAAAAACGATGGAGGGTTAAAAGTAGTAAAAATCAATACAGATGATAACCCAGAGTTGCCAAGCAGATTTGGAATTACGAGTATTCCAACCCTTATACTGTTTATTAATGGCGAGGAAGTTGAAAGAGTGGTTGGGAGCAATTTAAACAAGATTGAAGAAATAATTGATATTTGTCTTTGTCGCAGCATAACTCGGGACGATAGTAAAGAAGAGGGGGTATAGTCAAATGACAATTAAAGTGAGGATCCCGCAGCCGCTGCAAAAAATTACGAATGGGAATGAATTGGTTGAAGCATCTGGGTTGGATGTTAAAAGTTTAATTGATGACCTGGAAAATAATTTCCCGGGAATTAAAGATCGTATCTGTGACGAAGCGGGCAAGATCAGGCGTTTTATAAACGTATATGTAAACGATGAGGATGTCCGTTTTCTAAAAGGCGATGCTACAGCCCTTAAAGTCGGGGATGAAGTTTCTATCATTCCTGCCATTGCGGGTGGTTAATCATGGCATTAAATGACGAACAAATTGAACGCTACAGCCGCCAAATTCTTCTTCCGCAAGTTGGGGGAAAGGGACAAGAAAAACTTTTAGCGGCAAAGGTTTTGGTCATTGGTGCTGGGGGATTGGGTTCGCCGGTGGCCGCTTATCTGGCTGGGGCGGGGGTTGGAACATTGGGGGTAGTAGATTCTGATGTGGTGGAACTCAATAACCTTCACCGCCAGATAATTTATTCTACGGAAGATATTGGCCAGAAAAAGGCAGAGGCAGCGCAGATAAGGCTTCAAAAAGTAAACCCGGGCATTAAAGTTATACCTATTTTTTTGCGTCTGACTTCAGAGAATATTATGGAGGTTATCAAAAATTATGACATTATTGTTGACGGAAGCGACAATTTTCCAACGCGCTATCTAGTTAACGATGCCTGTGTTCTAGCCAATAAGATTTTGGTCCATGGCGCCTTTTTCCGTTTTGAAGGACAAGCCATGGTAATCAGGCCTAAAAAAGGGCCATGCTACCGCTGTTTATTTGCTGATCCGCCACCGCCGGGGGCGGTTCCTTCTTGCCAGGAGGCAGGAGTTTTGGGAGCGTTAGCCGGAGTGATTGGTTTGATCCAGGCAACTGAAACTTTAAAGCTTATTTTAGGGATTGGCGAACCGCTAATTGGCAAATTGATTATCTTTAATGCTTTAGAGATGGGGTTTAGGAAGGTCAAAGTTCCAAAAGATAAAAACTGTCCGATTTGTGGGGATAATCCAACTATCACCCGATTGATCGATTATGCGGGCTTCTGCGGTTTGAAAAAAAAGGAGGCGTAAACATGGCAAAAGCGAAGAAGTTAGTTGTATTGACATTTTCCCAAAAGCTCATAAAAGAACCGGTAATCTTTAGCATGGCAAAAAAATTCGATGTGATACCCAATATTCGAAGGGCAAGAGTTACGGATAAGATTGGGGAGATGGTGTTGGAGCTGGACGGTGAAGAGAATAATTTAGAAAAAGGAATCGCTTTTTTAACAAAAGAAGGCGTAATTGTCGAACCGATCGTGGGGGATATAATTGAGTAAAATAGAAATTATCAAATATAAAATGGGAGGGGCAATTTGATTAAAAGAATATTCTTGGCCGTACTTTTCATTGCACTATGCTTTTCTCAATCGATTTTAGCTGATACCGAATTTTGGTCGGTAAATATTATTCAATCTTCATTAAGCGAAAAGGTGAAGCTAAATATAATTCCGGAATTACGCTTCCGGAACAATGCCAGCGAATTGTATTATTTTCAAACCTATATTGGCCCGGCACTTTTATTGAGCAAGAATTTTGAGATGGATATTTATTACGCCTTGAATTGTTCAAAGAACGGCGATAATTGGACAGGCAAAAGCCTGGGATATCTGGATGCGATTTATAAAGTCGATTCTCCATGGTTTTCTTTTGCTGACCGCGGGCGATTTGAATACGATGTTTCACCGGCTGTTTTGAAGCTCAGGAATTTATTTCAATTCAAGAAAAACGCATGGATTTTAAGCGATGAGCTTTTTTACAACGTTAACCAAGGATATTTTGATGAGGGTAGATCAATGGTCGCCTATTCAACAAGAATTTTTGGTAATACTGAGTTGTTAATTGGTTATTTGCTTCGCAGGCAGAGAGCGAGTGCGACCGCTGACTGGCAAAAGACGAATGTGATCAATCTTTGTCTTAAGGTCGATTGGTAATTGTTGAACCGATTCTACCGATGGGATTGGGAAGGGGGATTTGCAGCAGGCTATTAGCGAAAAAACGGGGGGACAAAGTTGCTTATATCACTGAAAAACTATAAGACATAGTAAGACGGATAGGAACGAGAAAAGGAACAACTTGACACCTTTCATAGATGGCTGATATTATAATCCACACCAAGTCAATCGGGAATGAGTACAAGCGATTTTGCTTAATCCATACGAAGCTGGTGAATAATGAAACTAACGATTAAAACCATTTACGGAATACAAGCTCTTTTTGAATTGGCGAAGCACTCTGGCGAAGAGTTGAAGAGTGCGCAGATTGCTGAGGCGCAAAATATTCCTGCGCGTTATTTGGAGCAGATCTTAAATACACTTAAAAAAAACAAATTAGTAAAAAGTCTGCGGGGGAATAAAGGTGGCTATGTTTTGTCAAAGGCGGCAAAGGAAATTAGTTTGTTAAATGTTATTGAGGCCGTCGAGGGGCAAATAACCTTTGCAGCCCAGACGAGCGGGGATTCGGCCATAAAATCCGTTTTAAAAGAAATTGAAAAAGGATTAGCAGATAAGCTTGGTAAGATTACGCTTGAAAGTCTACTTAACGAAAAAAACAAACAAGATAGCGTGTTTAATTTTAGTATTTAGTGCCTCGACAAGTCCCTCGGATCCTGAGATCCTCGGGATCGAAGGACTCGGCACAAGGAGGATGAAATGACAATAGCAAAGAACATTTTAGAATTGGTTGGAAATACGCCTTTGGTTAGATTGAATAAGATCACGGATGGTTGTGTGGCAGAGATTGTTGCCAAATTAGAATATTTTAATCCTTGTTCTTCAGTCAAAGATCGGATTGGGGTTGCTATGATTGAAGCGGCCGAAGATTTGGGTTTGCTAAATCGGGATTCGGTGATTATTGAGCCCACTTCTGGTAATACTGGAATTGCTCTTGCTTTTACTTGTGCTGTTAAGGGATATAAATTGATTTTAACCATGCCAGAAACCATGAGCATTGAAAGACGCAATTTATTGAAAGCTTTGGGGGCCGAAATTGTTTTAACTGAAGGGGCCAAAGGAATGAGAGGGGCAATTGATAAAGCTGAGGAATTAGTTAAAACTAATAAAAATGCCTATATGCCGCAGCAGTTTAAAAATCCGGCTAATCCCGAGATTCACCGAAAAACAACCGCGGAGGAAATCTGGAAGGACACGGAAGGGAAGGTGGACGTTTTCGTCGCCGGAGTAGGGACGGGTGGGACAATAACTGGAGTAGGAGAGGCGCTGAAAAAACGGAAAGCTTTAGTCAAAATTGTTGCCGTTGAGCCGGTTAATTCGCCGGTTTTATCGGGAGGGAAACATTCAGCCCATAAGATTCAAGGGATTGGAGCTGGCTTTATTCCAGAAGTCTTGAATTTGAAGATTTTAGATGAAATTGTAAAAGTGTCCAATGAAGAAGCAATGCAAACGGCCAAGCGCTTGGCCAAAGAAGAAGGGATACTCTGTGGTATTTCTTCAGGCGCGGCGGCATATGCTGCCATCGAGATTGCGAAGAAACCAGAATATAAAGGGAAATTAATTGTTGTGTTGCTTCCAGATACTGGCGAAAGATATTTAAGTACCGAATTGTTTGAATAAAGGAGAATTAAAATGGTAAAGACCATAGCAGAAATAAATGAAAGAATAAAAAATGGCCAAGCAGTCGTAGTGACCGCGGAGGAGATTATAGAAATAGTTGAGAAGAAAGGGGTTGCAGAAGCGGCTAAACAAGTCGATGTTGTAACTACAGCCACCTTTGGTCCGATGTGCTCATCGGGTGCCTATTTTAATTTTGGCCATACTAAGCCTAAGATAAAGGCTGGCGGAGGAAAGGCTTTATTAAATGGAATTCCTGCATATACTGGATGGGCGGCAGTTGATCTATATTTGGGAGCAACGGCTATGGCCGATGATGATCCACGCAATAAAATCCATCCCGGAGAATTTGCCTATGGTGGTGCGCACGTGATTGAAGAATTAGTGGCGGGGAAGGATGTTCGCTTGCAGGTTGAAGCCTACGGCACCGATTGTTATCCTAGAAAGCACCTTGATTCTTGGGTGAATATTAAAGACTTAAATGAAGCGGTATTGTTCAATACCCGCAATGCTTATCAAAATTATAATGTGGCTGTCAATTTGTCCAATAAAACCATTTACACCTATTTGGGCACACTAAAACCAAATCTTGGCAATGCCAATTATTGCAGTGCAGGACAGTTATCCCCACTATTAAATGATCCTTATTTAAAGACGATTGGAATCGGGACTCGCATATGGCTAGGAGGAGGAATTGGATATGTTGCTTGGCAGGGAACCCAGTTTAATCCCCATGCTCCACGTCTGGCCAATGGTGTGCCAAAGCGTCCAGCCCAAACCTTAGCCGTAATTGGAGATTTAAAACAAATGAGTTCTGAGTGGCTAAAAGGGGTCAGTTTTATTGGTTATGGAACCACCTTAAATGTAGGCATTGGTGTCCCAATACCGATATTAAACGAAGAGATGGTTAAATATACTGCTGTGCGAGACCAGGATCTTTTGGCGGCCGTAGTCGATTACAGTGAGGCATATCCGCAAGGAAAACCTGATGTCCTAGGTGAAGTGAATTATGCACAGCTAAAGTCAGGCGAAATTGAAGTGAATGGTAAAAAAGTGCCAACTTCAGGCATTTCTAGCTATAAAAAAGCTTTGGTAATTGCCAGTGATTTAAAGGAACAAATTCAAAAGGGTAAATTTCTGTTAACCGAAAAGGTGGCTGATTTGCCCAGTGCGGATGATGCTCCAAAGTTTAAGCCCTTTAACGAGCGTCCGGTGAAGGAGGAGAAATAAGATGAATTCCAAAAAGATTGTTCTAATTTTCCCCAAACAGAAAATTGATCAACCAATTGTATATAAGTTGATCAAGGAATTTAATCTGGTTTTTAATATTCTCAAAGCCAGCATTACTCCCGACCAGGAAGGCCATATGGTACTGGAGCTCGAAGGCGAAAATGCCGAAATTGAAAAGGGGATCAAATATTTAAAAGAGCAGGGCCTTAAAATCGAAGCCCTTTCGAAAGATATTAAGGTGAACTGGGATAAGTGTGTCCAATGTAGCGCCTGCGTTTCAATTTGTCCTACCGGGGCTTTGTATATTAAAGATCGTAAAACCATGGAAGTAAGTTTTGATTCAGATAAATGCATTGCGTGTGAATTGTGTATAAAACCCTGTCCGCCACGGGCGATTGAAGTGCATTTTTGAGAGAATGAAGGAGAAGCATTAAGCATTAAGCATATTAATTTACTACGTAAATTAATATGCCGCTGGTCGGAGTCGAACCGACACGAGGTTGCCCTCACCAGATTTTGAGTCTGGCGCGTCTGCCAGTTTCACCACAGCGGCATAATTAACTTTCTTGGAAAACTCCCATTTTGCGGAATTTATTATAGCGGTCAGCTATCAATTCGCGATGGGAGAGCGAAAGCAAAGGTTCTAGATTATTTATTATAGCAGATTTCAGATTATTTGCAGTGGTAATAATATCGTTATGGGCTCCACCAATTGGTTCTTTAATGATCTCATCAATAACCCCTAGTCCAAGGAGATCTTTGGCCGTAATTTTCATGGCAATGGCTGCCTCATTAGCCTTAGTGGCCGTTCGAAATAAAATTGAGGCACAACCTTCAGGCGAAATGACAGAATAAATTGAGTATTCAAGCATTAGTACTTTGTTTCCCATGCCAATCCCTAAAGCTCCTCCTGATCCACCTTCTCCGGTTACAATGGCAATAAAGGGAACGGTGAGTTCGGCCATTTCGCGTAAATTTTTAGCAATTGCTTCGGCTTGGCCGCGCTCTTCGGCGCCAATGCCACAAAAAGCACCGGGGGTATCAATAAAGGCGATGATGGGTTTTTCGTTTCTTTCGGCGATACGCATCACCCGCAAAGCTTTACGATATCCTTCGGGATTGGCCATTCCAAAATTACGGGCAATATTTTCTTTGGTATTTTTGCCTTTTTGGTGTCCCATTACCACCACTGAGCGGCCAGCAAGTTTAGCAATTCCGGTAATCAAAGCTGGATCGTCGGCAAAATTACGGTCACCATGCAATTCAATAAAAGAATCAAAAATGTTATCAATAAAATCTTGGGTAGTTGGCCTTTGCATGTGGCGGGCGACCTGCACAGTTTGGATCGGGGATAAATTGGAGAAAATTTCTTTGCGAGTAGTTTCGATGCGTTTCTCCATTAAGCGAATTTCTTCGCTCATATCAATTTTGCTTTGGGTGGCAACTCTCTTTTGCTCTTCTAGTTTTGCATAAAGTTCTGCCAGCGGTTTTTCGAAAGGCAGTAAGTTCTTTAGGGGATCATTCTTTTTCATTAAACCACCTTAAAATTGTTGACAATTTATTCTTTAATTCTTTTCTTTCACAGACGATGTCTATCATTCCATGCTCCATTAGATATTCCGAGCGCTGGAAGCCGGGAGGAAGTTTTTGGCGAATAGTTTGTTCGATAACCCTAGGGCCTGCAAAACAAATTAAAGCTCCTGGTTCTGCAATATTTATATCGCCAAGCATAGCAAAGCTAGCTGATGTTCCTCCCGTGGTAGGGTCGGTGAGGACTGAGAAATAAGGCAAGCGATTTTCGCGTAAACGGCCAAGCGCTGCCGAGGTTTTAGCCATTTGCATTAAACTCATGATTCCTTCCTGCATCCTGGCACCACCGGAAGAAGAGAAAATGATGACCGGAAATTTCTTTTCAACTGCTAATTCAATCAGACGAGCGATTTTTTCACCAACCACCGATCCCATGCTGCCGCCCATAAAAGAAAAGTCCATTATTCCCAGTGCCACGTCTTTTCCGCCAATTTTGCATGTCCCGGTAACAATGGCGTCTTTAATGGTCGATTTATTTATCGCTTCATCAATGCGCTTGGTGTAGGACTTTGAATCAGAAAAGTTTAAAAAGTTTACAGAAGAAACATTAGCGTTAATTTCTTTAAAGCTATTTGGATCGGTTAATTGGTTGATGCGTTCAATGTGTGTTAGCTTAAAGTGATAGCCACACTTTGGACAGACCTTAAAATTATCTTCCAGCTCCTTGGCAAAGAGGGCCTGGCTGCACTTATAGCATTTGATCCAAAGGTTGCCGGGGATGTCGAGCCTTTCGCGAACATAAGCTCCCTCTTTTTCGGACTTTTTCTTTTTAAACCATTCGTGGATACTCAAAGTGCTTTACATAATAATGTAAATTATGATACGATGTCAAGAAAGGAGACTATAAAATGGCAAAAAGAATTAAATCAGCAATCAAGCAAGCAAGAAAAGCAAAAAAGAATAAAGCGCGCAATAATGAGGCGATGACTAATCTAAAGAAAGTTATTAAAACTACTAAGAAGGCAATTATAGCTAAGGCGCAAGATGTTTCCGATCTCATCAAAAAAGCGATCTCCGTGATTGATAAAACTGCCCAACGCAAGATTATTCACAAGAACAAAGCTGCACGAGCTAAGTCTAGTCTAATGGCACTTTTTAATAAATCAAAAGCTTAATTTTTAATGAAGCTAAAAGCTTTTGCGAAAATCAATCTGTCGCTCCGTGTATTTGAGCGACGTGCTGACGGCTATCATACCCTCGAATCAGTCATGCAATCTGTTTCCCTCTGTGACTATGTAACTATTGATCCCATTCCTGCTGGCATTGAAATTACTTGTGATGATCCCCGAGTCCCCACCGGAAAAGAGAATATTGTGTATAAGGCGGTGGAGGCGTATTACAAGAAAGTAGATAGTAAATTAGGTATAGAAAGTAGAAAATTGAAAATAGACAATAGGGGGTGGAAAATTTACATTGAGAAACACATCCCCATGGCCGCCGGACTTGCGGGAGGGTCGGCGGACGCCGCTGCAGTCCTATACGGATTGAACCTACTGTCTAATATCGACTGTCGACTTTCTAATATCGAATTGTCCAATATTGCATCCCAAGTTGGTTCCGATGTCCCATTCTGCTTAACTGGGGGAACTTGCTTGGTTAAGGGGCGCGGAGAGATAGTTGAAAAGCTGGAGCCCTGGCCCCAAACCTATTTTGTTCTTGTTAATCCTGATCTCGCAGTTTCAACTAAATGGGCCTATGATGAATTTGATCGACTGCATCTGACGGTTTCCAGTCGAATAAAAAATGATCTAGAACAAGTGGTGATGGAAAAATATCCGGTTATTGCCGAGATAAAAAATCAATTGCTAACCTTGGGCTGCAACGAAGCCCAGATGTCGGGTTCTGGCTCGACTGTTTTTGGAATGTCGAAAAATAAGAATGATGCCGAACGCATCTGTAAAATAATGCGCGAAAAATACCCCAAGACTTTTTTGGTTGAATCAGTTAATATAGGGGTGGAAAATGCGTAGAAACTATAAAACCGATATTGCTAAAATAGATAAAGAGATTGATAAGCTATCCAAAAAATATAGCAGTCTGCAAACCCGCGAATTTATTCGCCAGTTATTTACTACGGTTGTAAAACTTAATCTTGATGGAGCCGATGAGAGAGATCTGTTTTTAGCCAATGTTACTTTAAAAGAGTTGCGGCATATTTTTCGGGTTTTCTCTCCTTATAGAGATGTTCGCAAAGTAGATATCTTCGGTTCCCACCGCACTCCTGCTGACAGTATAGAATATCAAATGGCTCTCGAATTTGCCCAGAGTATTGTTAACAAAGGATTCATGGTTATAACTGGAGGTGGGGGTGGTGTAATGGAAGCGGGAAATTGTGGGGCAGGCAAAGAGGGGTTCGCTATTAAAATTCAGTTGCCTCTCGAAATGCGACCTAATCCCTTTGTTTGCAAGGGGGAGAAATTAATCAATGTGAATTATTTCTTCACCCGCAAGCTCTGTTTTATCAAAGAATCGGATGCTACTGTTTTGTTCCCGGGCGGATTTGGTACCCATGACGAGGGGTTTGAAGTTTTAACCTTGCTACAAACCGGCAAAACTCTTCCTCGACCAATCGTTATGATTGATACACCCAAGGGTAAATATTGGAAGGGCTGGCTGGAATTTGTAAATAAATATATTTTAAAAGATGGCTATATCACTAAACAAGATTCAAGCCTTTATCGCATCGTCTATTCAGTCGAAGACGCCGTAGAAGAAGTGGCTGGTTTTTATCGAGTTTACCATTCAATTGTTTATGGAAAAGAACAGACGGTGATTCGTCTTAATCAAAGGGTAAACGAAAAGGCATTAAAAAAGCTAAGTAAAAAATACGCTGATATCCTGGTTGACGGTGAAATATCTCCTAGCGGGCCATTGCCCTTTGAAGTGCGCAATAAGCTGTTTCTGCATCTTCCCCGCATTTGTTTTAAATTTGATAAAAAGAGTTATCCGCGATTAATGGCGTTAATTCGAGATTTAAATAAACTATAGTTAGCTGCTTCTCAATTTGACCTCTCTGTGGTTTTTTGATAATATAATGATGAATTTATTTTAAAAAGGCTGAACAGCCCCTCGACAGAGCTCGGGGCAAGAAAGGGGAAAAGAAAATGGCGAAGAAAGTAAAAGTTGGGATTAATGGTTTTGGGAGAATTGGGAGACAGGTAATTAGTGCGATGGTGGATAAGGGAGTATTGGGAACCGAGGTGGATGTTGTTGCGGTGGTTGATGTTACAACGGATGCCAAATATTTTGCCTATCAAATTAAATATGATTCGGTCCACGGAAAATTTAAAGGGACCATTACTACCGAAAAAAGCAGCCCTTCTGTGGCTGAAGATGATGTATTGGTTATCAATGGCGATAAGATTAAATGCGTTGCCGCTACCAAGGATCCCAGTGGCCTGCCTTGGAAAGATTTAGGCGTTGAAGTAGTTATCGAATCAACTGGTCTTTTTACCGATTCCGAAAAAGCCAAAGGGCATTTAGCTGCCGGAGCCAAAAAAGTAATCATTTCTGCTCCAGGCAAAGGGGAAGTAAAGACAATCGTAATGGGCGTTAATGATGGTGAATACGATCCTGCTATTCACAACATTGTTTCCAACGCTTCTTGTACCACCAATTGTTTGGCTCCAGTAGTTCATGTTCTTCTCAAGGATGGCTACGGAATTGAAACCGGTTTGATGACTACCATCCATGCTTACACTGCTACCCAAAAAACGGTTGACGGTCCTTCCAAAAAAGACTGGCGTGGAGGAAGAGCAGCTGCCATTAACATTATTCCTTCTACTACCGGGGCAGCAAAAGCGGTTGGCGAAGTTTTGCCAGCCACCAAAGGCAAACTAACCGGAATGGCTTTTCGTGTTCCTACGGCTGACGTTTCAGTTGTTGATCTTACTTTTCGCACCACCAAAGATACTTCAATCGAAGAAATTGATGCTAGTTTAAAGAAAGCTTCCCAATCTTATCTAAAAGGAATTTTGGGAGTTGCTGACGAAGAAGTTGTCTCAACCGATTTTATCCATGACAATCGCTCATCGATTTATGATTCGTTGGCCACACTACAAAATAACTTAAAAGGCGAAAAACGCTTCTTCAAAGTTGTTTCTTGGTATGACAACGAATGGGGGTATTCTTGCCGGGTGGTTGATCTCCTCAAATTAATTTCATCCAAGTTATAAGGAGGCAATCATGGCTAAGAAAACTGTTGCCGATATTCCAGTGGCTTCGCTTGCTGGTAAAAAAGTCTTTGTCCGCTGTGACTTTAATGTTCCGCTGGATGAAAAGCAGAACATTACTTCGGATAAAAGGATAAAAGCTTCTCTTCCAACCATAAAATACCTCGTTGAAAAAGGGGCAATAGTAATCTTGGCTTCCCACCTAGGCCGCCCAAAAGGGGAAGTGAAAAATGAATTTAGTCTTGCTCCGGTGCAAAAGAGTTTATCCCAATTGCTCGGCAAAGAAGTAAGGATGACTTCCGATTGTATCGGATCCGAAGTGCAAAAAGCGGTTGCAGACTTAAAAAATGGTGATGTTCTTTTGCTTGAAAACCTGCGCTTCCACAAGGAAGAAGAAAAAAACGATCCCGCTTTTGCCAAACAATTAGCCTCGTTGGCTGATATTTTTGTACAAGACGCTTTCGGTACGGTTCATCGGGCGCATGCTTCAACCGAAGGCATAGCCCATGATCTTCCCGCATATGCTGGTTTCTTGGTTGAGAAAGAATTAAAGTTTTTAGGTGATGCTTTAACTAATCCCAAAAAACCTTTTATTGCAATTATTGGCGGAGCCAAAATTTCTGGCAAGCTAGAAGTCTTAAAGAATCTTCTAGACAAGGTTGATACTTTGATCATTGGTGGTGGGATGGCTTATACCTTTTTCAAAGCCCGAGGAATCAATGTTGGAACCTCCATTGTGGAAGATGATCTGATGGGAGAAGCCAAGGAAATTCTAAAAGCGGCCATTGATAAAAATGTTCCTCTTCTTCTGCCCATTGACCATGTGGTAGCCGATAAATTTGATGCAAATGCGAATACTCAGGTTGTTCCTCGAACGACAATTCCCGAGGGCTGGCAGGGGATGGATATTGGGCCTGAAACAGTCATCAAATTCAGCAACGCAATCAAGGATGCCAAAACGATTGTTTGGAATGGACCAATGGGAGTTTTTGAGTTTGATAAATTTGCAGTTGGGACCATTGGCATTGCCAAGGCTGTAGCTGAAGCAACCAAAAATGGTGCTATTTCAATTATAGGTGGGGGCGACTCTGCTTCTGCCGTCAAAAAAGCTGGCGTAGCTGATCAAATGACGCATATCTCTACTGGTGGTGGAGCTTCTCTTGAATTTTTGGAAGGGAAACCTCTTCCAGGCGTGGCTTGTCTACTTGATAAATAACGCTGCTAAGCAATCCTTGGGGCAGTAGCTCAGTTGGGAGAGCGCGGCGTTCGCAACGCCGAGGCCAGCGGTTCGATCCCGCTCTGCTCCATTTGATTAAAATGAATAAAGTTTTAACTGCATTATGTTTTCTTTTTCTTCTAATTATTACATCGTTTTCTGCTGATTTTCCGATGGGTCTAGAATTGCGCACAGTTTATTTTCCAGATAGCAACAATGGTTGGACTGCGGGTGCTTTTGGAGCCATCCTTCGAACGTCCGATGGTGGGAAAACTTGGAAAGAACAAAACAGTGGAGTGAATCAATGCTTGTATGGATTATTTTTTATTAATTCTAAAGTTGGTTGGGCGGTAGGGAATCGTAACACAATCCTAAAAACAACGGACGGTGGAAATAACTGGAAGTTACAGAATGTTCCAACTGGTGAAGGAAATTATTTTGCAGTAACTTTTGTGGATGAAAAGATTGGTTGGGCAGTTGGTTCGTATGGCTTGATGTTTAAAACTAGTGATGGTGGGAAAACTTGGTTAAAACAAAATTGCGGAATTGAAAAACATCTCTATAAAATACGATTCATCAATCCAAAAATTGGTTGGGCGGTGGGGAAGTGGGGGAAGATGATTAAAACGGTTGATGGTGGAAATGTCTGGGCCAGCATGGAAAGCGGGGTTGAAAATCATTTAATAGATTTTTGTTTTGTAGATGAAAATGTTGGGTATGTTGTTGGCGATGCTGGGGTAATATTAAAAACCAAAGACGGAGGAGATAAATGGGAGCGTTTACCCTTTAATCATGCAGTTGAATTGCATGCGGTGAAATTCTTTAATAAGAATGTTGGGGTAATTGTTGGTAGCGGACTAATTATGAAAACAATTGATGGCGGGGCTTCTTGGCAGTTTATGTCTGCTACCTTGCCTCAACATATTGCTCCGTTAAATTATTATTGCTTATCTATGATTAATGAAAAACAAGGCTGGATAGCTGGGCAAGATGATACGAGCGATGGCTTAATTCTACGTTTAGAAGATAGCGGTAACAATTGGGTGCTTGCAAGATAGCAAGCTTTGGCTTCTTTTTTCTCCGCCTCTTGACAACTTATTTATTGCATTATATAATTAGCACTCGATTGAGGTGAGTGCTAATAATTAACAAGGGGGTGAACGAAGAATGGTAGCAAAGAAATTAACGCCGGTTGGAGATAGAGTAGTAATTAAACCGGAGCCCGAAGAATCCAAAACTAAGTCTGGAATAGTTATTCCTGATAGCGCCAAAGAAAAGCCGCAAGAAGGAACTGTAGTGGCAGTTGGTTCTGGCAGAATATTGGATAATGGTCAGAAAGTGGCCATTGAAGTTAAAATTGGGGATATGGTTATTTACAGCAAGTACGGTGGTACTGAAGTTAAATTAGATGGAGAAGAATTTATTATTCTTTCCGAGAGAGATATTTTGGCCGTAAAAGCTTAAAAAAAAAGGAAGGTGAATCATAATGTCAGCAAAAGAAATTATTTTTAGTGAAGACGCCTGGAGAAAGTTAGAAAGAGGCGTTACTAAGGTTGCTAACGCAGTCAAGATCACTCTTGGACCGCGCGGCAGAAATGTGGTACTCGAAAAGAAATGGGGTTCCCCAACTATCACCAATGACGGGGTTACCATTGCTAAGGAAATTGATTTAGAAGATCCATATGAAAATATGGGAGCCCAACTTTTAAAAGAAGTAGCTTCTAAAACCAATGACATTGCCGGAGACGGAACAACGACTGCAACTCTTCTTGGTTGGATTATCTTCAAAGAGGGTTTAAGAAGTGTTGTGTCTGGTGCCAACGCAATGGCTATTAAGCGCGGGATTATGAATGCTGTTGCTGTAGCCGTTGAGGAATTGAAGAAACAAAGTCGTAAAGTAGAAACCAAAGAAGCTATTGCACAAGTCGCCTGTATTTCAGCCAACAATGATTCTGAAATCGGCAATTTGATTGCAGATGCTATGGAAAAGGTCGGTAAAGACGGCGTTATTACAGTAGAAGAATCCAAGGGGATCCAAACTACTTTAGACGTTGTTGAAGGGATGCAGTTTGATAAAGGATACGCTTCTCCTTACCTAGTTACTGATAGGGAAAGAATGGAATGTATTTTTGAAAATTGCTATCTTTTAATTACCGATAAAAAAATCAGTGCGGTAAAGGACTTGCTTCCTGCTCTTGAAAAAGCGCACGAATCTAGTACGCCGCTAGTGATTTTGGCGGATGAAATCGAAGGTGAAGCTTTGGCAACCTTGGTTGTCAATAAATTGCGTGGAACCATCAACGCCGTTGCCGTTAAGGCTCCTGGTTTTGGTGATCGGCGCAAAGCTATGCTAGAAGATATTGCTATTGTAACTGGTGGAGAAGTGGTTTCTGACGAAAAGGGACTTTCGCTCGAAACTCTCTCTGATTCATGGTTCGGCAAAGCCAAAAAAGTGGTAGTCAAGAAAGAAGATACTACTATTATAGAAGGCGCTGGCACTGAAAAGGCTATTAAAGATCGCGTTGCCCAAATTAAGAAGGAAATTGAATTGTCTGATTCTTCTTATGATAAGGAAAAACTACAAGAAAGGCTAGCTAAGCTTTCTGGTGGTGTTGCGGTCATTAAGGCTGGTGCAGCTACCGAAACCGAGCTCAAAGAAAAGAAACATCGCATTGAAGATGCTTTGTCTGCTACTAGAGCCGCGGTTGAAGAAGGAATTATTGCGGGTGGAGGTTCAACCTTTGTCCACATTATTTCTGCGGTTGAAAAGCTCGAAGCTGGTTCTATCGGAGACGAAAAGATTGGGGTTGCCATCGTTCGCCGCTCTTTAGAAGAACCACTGAAGCAAATTGCAACCAATGCTGGCTGGGAAGGTTCGGTCGTGGTTGAACAAGTCAAGAAAGAAAAACCAGGAATCGGATTTGATGCCCAAAACTTTGGCTATGTGGACATGTTCAAAGCTGGCATCGTTGATCCAGTAAAAGTAACTCGTTCTGCACTGCAAAACGCGGCCTCAATTGCTTCTCTGCTTTTAACCACCGAAGTTTTGGTGGCCGAAAAGCCAGATGAAGACAAGAAGATGCCGGGTAATCCTGGAATGGGCGGTATGGGTGGTATGGGCGGAATGGAAGGGATGATGTAGTGATAGGGGATCAGGGGACCTGGTAATCAGGGAATCTGGGACATAATCCTTAAGAAAGGGCTGGGTGAAAACCCGGCCCTTTTTGTTTGGCGCTATATATTCTGTTTTATCCAAAATCAGTGCTTGACAAGCTTACACTATATATAGTAAAATTAACACTTGATTGGCCAGGCTATAGGAATAAATAATTCGAAGAGGTATTTTTTCCCGCTTGCCATTATTTGTGCAGTGGGATTTTTTTGCGTTTTGAGGAAAAATTAAATGCGTGAATCGATAACATTAGTTTGCGGTGAGTGTAAAAGAAAAAATTACATTACCAGTAAAAATAAGACGACAAATAAAGAACGAAAAGAATTAATAAAATTTTGCAGCCATTGCAAAAAACATACTAAGCATAAAGAGGAAAAGTAAAGGTTTTGTTAGGAGAAGTGGGGAGTGTCGGTTAATTGGCAAACCACTGGTCTCCAAAACCAGGACTGGGGGTTCAAGTCCTCCCACTCCCGCCAGTTTAGGGATTAGAAGAAAGAAGATGAATGAAGGATTTAAATCTTGAAAAAGATTTTTGAGCAGATCGTAAAATTTATAAAGGAGACACGCGCCGAAACAAAAAAGGTTATTTGGCCCGACCGCCGATATGTGATGGTGGCAACAGTCATTATTCTCATTATCTGTTTTGTGGTTGGGATGTATGTAACGTTTGTTGATTTTGCTTTTGCAAAAATATTTGGTGTTTTGATTAAATAAAATGGTGGAAAACGAGAACCTTGAAAATAATGCTTTAAATGCAGGCGAAGATCAGAATAAGCCTGTTGAACCGGTGCAAGGTGCTCCGGAAAGTGAAAGCTCTGCGGATATTTCTAGCAGCATTAATGAGCCAGCCGTACCAGAGCAACCAGTAGCCGAAGAACCCAAAACCCTTATTGACGAAACGGTTCCTGTGGAAGAAGAAGAAATATTTCCAAAGCCGGTAAGAGAAGCGCCCAAAGGTGAAAAGCGTTGGTTTGTGATTCAGGCAATGACGGGGAGCGAAGACAAAGTAAAAAAAGCCATTGAGCTAACTGTAGAAAGTGAAAATCTGAAAGATCGAGTTTTTCAGATTTTAGTTCCTACCGAAGAAACTGTAGAAATTAAAGGCGGGAAACGGCATGAAAGAGTTCGTAAGATGTTTCCCGGCTATGTTTTTCTGGAAATGATCCTAGACGATCTCTCCTGGTATCTTATTCGCCAAACTCAAGGGGTTGCCCGCTTTATTGGCAGCAAGGTCCAGCCCACGCCTGTTTCTGATCGCGAAATGCAAAGAGTATTAAAGCAGCTTGGTAAAGAAGAACGGCTAGAAGTTAGCTTTGAAAAAGGCGAGGCGGTAAGGGTAATTTCGGGTGCTTTCCGCGGTTATACCGGAACAGTTGATGAAGTGAGCGCTGAAAAAGGTAAACTAAAAATATTAATAAATATCTTTGGGCGAGATACACCAGTTGAAGTTAATTTTGAACATGCTCAGAAAATAGTCTAGTAAGGTTTGTTTCAAAATAGGAAAAAAAGGATAAAGAAAAATGGCTAAGAAAAAAGAAGTTATAACAAAAGTAAAATTACAAATTAAAGCAGGGGCAGCAAATCCCGCTCCTCCAATTGGTCCAGCTTTGGGACAACATGGCCTTAATATTATGGATTTTTGTAAACAATACAATGCAGCCACCAAAGATAAAGGCGATATGGTTATTCCGGTTGAAATTTCTATTTACAAAGATCGTACTTTTAGCTTTGAACTTAAGACTCCTCCGGCGGCAGTATTGCTCTGTAAGGCGGCAGGGATTGAAAAGGGTTCTGGCATTCCAAATAAAAATAAGGTTGGTAAGGTTAGTCGGGCAAAATTGAGAGAAATTGCCGAACTAAAATTGCCTGATTTAAATGCGAATGATGTTGAAGCTGCTATGAATATTATTGCAGGAACAGCTCGCAACATGGGAATTACGGTGGAATAATGAAAAAATCTGGTAAAAAATATATTGAAAAAGCCAAGTTAATTGATAAAAGCAAAAAATATTCCCCAACTGATGCTTTTGCTTTAATTAAAAAAACAGCAATTGCTAAGTTTGACGAAAGTGTTGATCTGGCCATGAAGATGGGGGTAGATCCTAAGAAAAGTGCTGTGCGCGGAACTGTCATGCTACCCGCAGGCTCTGGCAAAACTTCTAAAGTGGCAGTAATTGCCAAAGTGGACAAGCATAAAGAAGCGACTGATGCTGGTGCTGATGTTGTTGGTGCTGATGATTTAGTGCAGAAAATCAGCGGAGGCTTTTTAGACTTCGATGTGGTTCTTGCCACTCCAGATATGATGGGGGTTGTTGGTAAGGTTGGTAAAATATTGGGAACAAAAGGGTTAATGCCTAATCCAAAAACTGGCACTGTGACTTTTGATATTGCTAAGACAGTGCAAGAATACAAAAAAGGCAAAGTAGAATTTAAAATGGATAAGACTGGCGCGTTACATATGCTACTTGGAAAGGTTTCTTTTGGTGAGACAGATCTTGAGAAAAACTTTTATTCAGCTCTAAGCGCAATTGTTAAGGCAAAGCCATCTGGCACCAAGGGTGTTTATGTTAAATCGATTACGCTTTCTTCCAGTATGGGGCCTGGCATAAAAATTGATGCGCCTTTGGTTATGGAAGAGCTAGAGAAGAAGGAATTATAAATATTATGGTTAGCAAAGCACAAGAAAAGAAAAAACAGACTCTAAAGAAAATTAAAGAAAAAATTGATTTAGCTGGACTTTTGGTTTTTTCCAATTATTCTGGATTTACGGTCAAGCAAATTACAGAATTGCGAAAAAAGCTACGCAAGCAAGATGCTGAATTTAGAATTTACAAAAACACATTGTTGTCTCGTGCGGTTGAAGAAGCTGGTTTTAGCGGACTTAAAGAACATTTTAATGGTCCTACTGCAGTTCTGCTTGGATTTAAGGATCCGGTTGCGCCCCTCAAAACCTTAGTAGAAGCTATAAAGGAATTTGAAAAGGGCGAGATTAAGGCTGGAGTTGTTGACAAGGCGACATTGAATAAAGATGAATTGGCTAAGGTTGCCAAACTGCCTTCTCGCGAAATCTTGCTAGGAAAAGTAATCGGTGGGTTACAGTCGCCATTATACGGTTTTCTTAATGTGTTGAATGGGCCGGCTCGAAAACTGGTCTATGTATTAAATGCAGTTCGAGATAAGAAAGGAGGGGAACAAAAATGAGTAAGGTTGAAGAAGTTTTATCAGCAGTAGAGGGAATGACCATGTTAGAGGTTGCGGATTTGGTCAAAAAGATGGAAGAAAAATTTGGAGTATCTGCCGCAGCTCCGGTTATGATGGGAGGACCAGCAGCTGGTGGTGGAGAAGCCGCCGAAGTTAAAGATGAATTTGATGTTATCTTGACAGCCACTGGGGATAAGAAAATCCAAGTCCTAAAGGTTTTACGTGAAGTTACCGGGTTGGGATTAAAGGAAGCCAAGGAAGTAGTAGATACAGCTCCAAAGCCAGTCAAAGAAAAGGTGAAGAAAGAAGAAGCTGAAGCGATCAAGAAAAAACTAGAGGCAGAAGGAGCGAAGGTAGAAATAAAGTAATATGGAAGATAGAATAAAGATGATCGGGCCAAAAAATGCGGTTGAGCCGCCAGATTTGCTGGAGGTTCAGAAGAAGTCTTTTCAATGGTTTTTTGAGGTAGGATTGCCAGAAGAACTTAGGCTAATTTCTCCCATTAAAGGGCATGAAGGTAAGCTTGAACTCTCATTTACTGGTAAATTTTCACTCGGAAAACCCAAGTATTCTCCTGTAGAATGTTTATCTAGAGAAACTACTTACTGCATGCCACTTAAGGTTGAAACTCGCTTACTGAATAAAGAAAGCAAGGAAGTTAAATCTCAAGAGGTTTTTATTGGTGATTTGCCAATAATGACTGAGCGTGGCACCTTTATTATTAATGGTGCTGAACGAGTAATTGTTTCCCAATTGGTTCGTTCCCCAGGAGTTTATTACCGCGAAGCCAAAAAATTAGAAAGGCCTGGCAAATTTATTTATTATGCTACCGTAATACCTGACCGTGGTTCATGGATCGAAATCGAAACTGATGCTTCTGGTGCTCTGTTTGCTCGCATCAATCGCACTCGCAAGATTCCAATTACCATGTTTCTTTCGGCTATTTCTTGTTCCGAAAAAGAAATCTTAGAAGCTCTTCCTGAAGGTGAATCCCGCCGCAAATCAATGAAGGAATGTCCCATATTACCCAAAGACGAAGCTTTAATTGAGGTCTATAAACGGTTGCGTCCGGGTGATCCTATTACTCAGGAAGGGGCACAGGTTTATCTTAATAATTTGTTCTTTAATCCACGCCGTTATGATTTGGGTAGGGTAGGACGTTATAAAATAAACCGAAAATTAGAAGTAAATGTTCCTGAAGACAAGTATTGCTTAACCAAAATAGATATTTTGGGTATGGTTCGCTATTTAATTAAAATAAATATGGGAGAAGGAATCTCAGATGATATTGATCATTTGGGGAATCGACGTATTCGTGCTGTCGGTGAGCTTTTGCAGCGCCAAATCCGGATCGGCCTTGCTCGTATTGAGAGACTAATTAAAGAACAGATGATGATTAGGGGAGACGAAGTAGTTACTCCCGGACAATTAATCAATATTCGTCCGTTGCAGGCTTCTATAAAAGAATTTTTTGGCACTAGTCAATTGTCCCAGTTTTTGGATCAAACTAATCCCATTTCTGAAATTACCCATAAACGCCGATTGTCGGCATTAGGTCCAGGTGGATTAAGTCGTGAAAGAGCCGGGTTTGAAGTTCGTGATATTCATCCTTCTCACTACGGCCGTGTTTGTCCTATCGAAACTCCAGAAGGTCCCAATGCTGGTCTTATCGCTTCTATGGCTACCCACGCTCGGGTGAATGCTTTTGGTTTCCTTGAAACCCCTTATTACAAAGTTGAAAAGGGAGTGGTTTCAAAGAAAATCGAATATTTTTCTGCTGATCTTGAGGATTTATTTAAAATTGCTTCTTGTGATCTAAGGTTGGATACTAAAAATAAAATTATCGAAGAACAAGTGGCAGTTCGCTATAAACGCGAATTTGTTTTTGCTCCTAGCGTCGAAGTCCAATATATGGGAGTTGCTCCTGAGCAGATTGTTGGTGTTACCGCGGCACTGATCCCATTTTTAGAACATGATGATGCTAACCGAGCCTTGATGGGTGCGAACATGCAACGGCAGTCAGTTCCGCATCTTCGTCCGTCCGAGCCTATTGTTGGTACCGGTTTTGAGAAAAAGGTGGCGCGAGATTCGCGTACCATGGTTATTGCCGAAAATCCTGGAAAAGTAATTAAGCTTGATGCTAAACAAGTTGTGGTGCAACGTTCCAATGACAAGAAAGATGTGTACGAACTGGTCAATTTTTGTCGAAGCAACCAAGATACATTGGTTCATCAGCGCCCGCGAGTTAGTCTTGGCGAGCAAGTAAAAAAGGGTGACGTCCTTGCGGATGGTTCTTCTACCCGGAATGGGGAATTGGCGTTGGGTCAAAATTTACTGGTTGCTATGATGCCTTGGGAAGGTTACAACTATGAAGATGCTATTATATTATCTGAACGCTTGGTAAAAGAAGATTTATTAACTACCATTCATATCCAGCGCTACGAAGTTGAATTGCGCGCCACTAAGCTGGGAATGGAAGAAATTACCCGTGAATTGCCGAATGTTAGTGAAGAAAATATTCCTCATTTAGATGAAGACGGTATTGTTGTCCCTGGTTCAGAAATTGGACCGGGCGATATTTTGGTTGGAAAGGTTACTCCTAAAGGCGAAACTGAACTTCCCGCCGAAGAAAAGTTGTTGAGAGCCATTTTTGGCGACAAGGCTCGTGATATGCGCGATACCTCCCTTAGGGTTCCTCCTGGTGAGGTTGGGGTTGTAATTGATGTAAAACACTTTGTGCGCTCTAAAGGCGACGAATTGCCGCCCGGTGTACACGAATTGGTTCGAGTTTACATTGCCCAAATGCGCAAAGTAAGTGTTGGTGATAAAATGGCCGGCCGCCATGGAAATAAAGGGGTTATTGCTCGGATTATGCCGGTTGAAGATATGCCCTTTTTACCGGATGGAACACCGGTGGATGTAATTTTAAATCCGCTTGGGGTTCCTTCTCGTATGAATATTGGCCAGATTTTTGAATTATTGCTGGGTCATGCCGGTAAAATATTAGGTAAAAAATATGAGCTTCCTCCTTTTGATGAAGCTTTTGAAGAAGATGCTTCCGTAAATCTGATTGAGCGCGAATTACAAGCGGCAATAGATCAAAAAGGTGTAACCTGGCTTGATAAAAGTGGCAAGGTTGATTTGAGAGATGGGCGCACTGGCCGATCCTTTGGCCGAAAAATTGCTGTTGGCTATATGTATTTATTAAAATTGATTCATTTGGTCGATGACAAAATGCATGCTCGTTCTACTGGTCCATATTCTTTAATTACTCAGCAGCCGCTCGGTGGTAAAGCTCAATTTGGAGGACAGCGCTTTGGAGAAATGGAAGTTTGGGCACTCGAAGCTTATGGGGCAGCCTATACATTGCAAGAACTTTTAACAGTTAAATCAGATGATGTTGTTGGTCGTTCCCGTGTTTACGAAGCCATCTTAAAAGGAAAATCGATGGAAAAACCGGGGATACCTGAATCGTTCAAAGTATTGATCAAAGAATTGCGCAGTTTAGGCCTCGATTTTAAGACCATGGATACTGATGGCAAAGAAGTTTCGATTGAAGAAGGGGTCAAATTGCCGGCTAAAAAATCGCGAATTTTTGATTCATCTGCCGCCAAAGGTAAAAGGAGGTTTTAAGTTTGCCATTTTTTGCAAAAAAAGAAGAAAAAGAATTTAGTTATATTAAAATCGGCTTAGCATCTCCCGAAAAAATATTGAAGTGGAGTTTTGGCGAAGTTGAAAAACCCGAAACTATTAATTATCGCACTTTTAAACCCGAGCGCCGTGGTTTATTTTGCGAAAAAATATTTGGACCTGTAAAAGACTGGGAATGTCATTGCGGTAAGTATCGCCGTGTCCGTTATAGAGGGATTGTCTGCGAACGCTGCGGAGTAGAAGTAACAACTTCTCGAGTCAGACGCGAGAGAATGGGGCATATCAAACTGGTTGAACCAGTTGCTCACATTTGGTTTTTGCGTGGTATCCCGGGATATTTAAGCTTGTTGCTCGATTTAACCACCAAATCACTTGAAGAAGTTATTTATTATGATGCCTATATTGTCACTGAAACTACTGGCGAATTGAAGAAAATTAAAGTCGGTCAAGTTTTACGTGAATCTGAATATCAAGAAGCTATTGAAAAATTTGGTAGTCAGTTCAAAGCGGCTACTGGTGCTCGCCCGGTTCGTGAATTGCTTGCACGCATGGATATGCCACAACTTATTACCAAATTACGACGCGAATTAAAGGGGTCAACCGGCCAAAAAAGATTAAAGTTGGTCAAGAGACTGCGGGTTGCTGAGTCTTTTCAAAAAGCGGGCAATCGACCTGAATGGCTGATTATGGATGTTTTACCAGTTCTTCCTCCTGACCTTCGCCCTATGGTTCAGCTCGAAGGTGGCCGTTTTGCTACATCTGATTTAAACGATTTATATCGCAGAGTCTTAAATCGCAATAATCGTTTAAAGAAAATGATCAACATGGGTGCTCCTGAAATGATTATTCGCAACGAAAAGCGCATGTTGCAAGAATCAGTTGACGTTTTGATTGATAATGGTCGCAGAAAAAAGGCGGTTACTGGGACCACTGGTCGTCCTCTAAAATCGCTAACTGATATTATAGAGGGAAAACAAGGTCGCTTTCGCCAAAATTTGCTAGGAAAGCGAGCCGATTATTCCGGCCGTTCAGTTATTGTGGTTGGACCGAATCTCAAATTGCACCAATGCGGTTTGCCCAAGGAAATGGCTCTGGAATTATTCAAACCTTTTGTTATTCGCAAGCTAGTTGATCGAGCCTTTGCTGAAAATGTAAAGTCAGCTAAGCGGATGATTGACCGCCACGAAATTATGGTTTGGGATATCTTAGAAGAAGTTATCAAGGGACATCCAGTTTTACTCAATCGTGCTCCTACATTACACAGATTAGGTATTCAAGCTTTTGAACCGGTTTTAGTTGAAGGAAAAGCTATTCGCTTGCACCCTCTAGTCTGTCCAGCCTTTAACGCCGACTTTGACGGTGACCAAATGGCCGTGCACGTACCATTATTATCTGAAGCTCAAGTTGAAGCCAAAGTTTTGATGCTTGCTTCCAATAACATTTTATCTCCCGCCTCTGGCCGACCATTAATTACCCCCACCCAAGATATGGTGCTTGGAACTTATTATATGACGGTTGATAATGATAAAGAACTTTTAGGGAAAGGTAAAGTGTTTGCCAACGCTTCGGAAGCCATGTATGCCAATGATATGGATGAAGTTCATTTGCATGCAATTATTAAAGTAAGACATCACGGTGAATTACTTGACACCACCGTTGGTCGGGTAAAATTTAATTACACTCTTAATCAGGCATTGCAACGCCATGGGGTATCAGAAGAATATGAATACATAAACCATGTTGTTGACAAGAAGAGTCTAGAAAAACTTATCACTGATTGTTATTTGAGATTCGGCGGGGCAACTACGGCTGAAATTGCTGACGAAATAAAACGGCTTGGTTTTAAATACGCTACTTTAGCTGGTGTTTCAATTGCCATTGAAGATTTGGTCGTCCCGCCAGCTAAGAAAAAAATTGTTGAAAAGGCTACCCGCGAAGTAGCTGACCTGGAAAGAATGTATCGGGCCGGGAGCATTTCGCACAAAGAAAAATTTATCCGTTCCTTAGATATTTGGAGTGCAGTTACTGAAGAAGTAACCGCTGGCTTATTGCAGGTTATGGATAAGCTAAATTCTGTTTACATGATGGCCTTTTCAGGAGCACGTGGAAATATTCAACAGGTTAGGCAGTTATCTGGTATTCGCGGTTTGATGGCCGATCCTTCTGGTAACATTATTGATATTCCAATTAAAACCAACTTTAAAGAAGGTTTAAATGTTACAGAATACTTTATTTCTTCTTATGGCGCTCGTAAAGGTTTGGTTGATACTGCCTTGCGTACCGCCGATTCCGGTTATTTAACCCGTCGCTTAGTGGATGTGGCGCAAGATGTTTTAATCTCCGAGGATGATTGTAATACCAAGGAAGGGATCGAACTGGCTAATATCCGCGAAGGTTATGACGAAATTATCCCACTTTGGCAGCGACTAATTTGGCGTATTCCGTTAAAAAATATTACCGACCCAGTTTCTGGAGATGTACTTGCCAAAGGTGGCGAGTTTATTACCGCAGACATTGCCCGTAAAATTTATGATGCGGGAATCGAAAGAGCGTTTGTCCGTTCCGTGTTAACTTGCAAGGCAAAGCGTGGTCTTTGCCAAAAATGCTACGGAATGGATTTGTCTACTCTAAAGCCAATTAGCATTGGTGAAGCAGTTGGGATTGTTGCTGCTCAGTCGATTGGTGAACCTGGAACGCAGCTAACCATGAGAACCTTCCATATTGGTGGTGTTGCTTTGCATAAGGGCGCCAAAATTTCGATCAAATCCAAGCATAGTGGAACGGTGGCTTATCCTTCTGGAATTGAAATAAAAGAAATTACTGATGAAATCGGCGAGAAACAAAAGATTGTCACCCGCAGCTGCATATTGTATATAAAGGTTAAGGACCGCAAAGAAGAATTTTCATTGCCGGTTGGATCTATGATCCATGTTAAAGACGGCCAAAAAATTGAGGCAGGCGAAGCCATTGCCGGTTACGATCCCACTTATGAATACGTGGTTACCAGTTCGCCGGGTAAGGTTATGTACCTTGACCTTGATGTTTCCAGAAAGCGAAAAGAACCGGTTGCTAAAAAAGACGGCGAAATCTTTATTTATAATCCAAAGGTATCTAAGGAATACGAAATTCCAGCTAACGCCCAAGTTTATGTTAAAGTTGGGGACAAAATTAAACCGGGAGATGAATTAGCGGCGGGCGTTGCTAGCAAAGTAGCTGGTGTGGTTATTTCTGCTACCAAGTCATCCGTTGAAGTTTCACCGGGTGAAATTTATTCAATTATTGCTGGTTCTCTCTTATATGCTGAAGATGGCGAAAGTGTTGATAGTTATGAAATGCTTGCCAGAGTTGAGGCTATTCGAAGAGATCCAAGTAAAACACGCGACATTATTCAAGGTTTACCAAAAGTTGAAGAGCTCTTTGAAGGCCGTCGGCCCAAAGATCCCGCCATCCTTTCTGAAATTGATGGTGGAGTATCAATTAAAGAAAGCGAAGGGGTACGTTTAGTTACCATTGTTGGCACCAAGGAAAAGAAAGAATATCAAGTCCCTTATGATGTTCGTTTAAGAGTTGCAAGCAACGACAAAATATCAATAGGAACACAGCTTACAGACGGCACGGTTAATCCGCATGATGTTATGCGTATTTTGGGAGTCAATGCTGTGCAAGCTTTCTTGGTGGATGAAATTCAAAAAATTTATCGTGGTCAAGGCGTAACCATTTCGGATAAACATATCGAAATTATTGTTCGCCAGATGACCAAAAAAGTTAGAGTTGTTTTGCCGGGAGATACCATTATGCTTCCAGGTGAATTAATTGAAAAAACAACCTTAGATAAAGAAAATGAAAAAGCCAAAGGCGAGGGTGCAACTGCAACGGAAGTTTTGCTGGGAATTACAAAAGCATCCCTTGCCACTGAAAGTTTTATTTCAGCAGCCTCCTTCCAAGAAACCGCACGTATCTTAGCGGATGCGGCCGTTGCTGGAAAAACCGATGAGATGTATGGTTTGAAAGAAAATGTGATTATCGGAAAACTAATCCCAGCCGGGACTGGTTTTGCTGACTATCGCTATATTGAACTGGTGCCAACTACTGGCATTATGGGGCAGCTTGAAGTTGCTGCCCATGCAAAAGAGGAGTAAAAAATGCCGACAATTAACCAATTGATTAAGAAGAAGAGAAGAGCTGCCAAATATAAGAGTAAGGCTCCCGCGCTAAAAGGTTGTCCTTTGCGACGCGGAGTTTGTACTAGAGTTTATACAACTACTCCTAAGAAGCCAAATTCGGCTCTAAGAAAAGTTGCTAGGGTGCGGTTAACATCAGGAATTGAGGTTTCAGCTTACATTCCCGGGGTTGGCCATAATCTGCAAGAACACTCAGTTGTTTTAGTTCGTGGTGGTAGGGTAAAGGATCTTCCTGGGGTTCGCTATCATATCGTGAGAGGGACATTAGATACTTTGGGAGTTGAAAATCGCAAACAATCCCGTTCAAAATACGGAGCAAAACAGGCTAAAGGAAAAGGAGGAGCATAAGTGCCAAGGCGAGGATGTATAAAAAAACGCAAAATAGCTGAAGATCCAGTATACGGAAATACAGTATTACATAAATTTATCAATAAAATAACTTATGATGGTAAAAAGAGTAAAGCTGAGAAGATTATGTATGCTGCTCTTGAGATAGTTGGTGCAAAACTGGCTAAAGATCCATTGGACTTATTTATGAAGGCTCTGGAGAATGTTAGTCCCCTACTTGAGGTCAAAGCCCGAAGAGTTGGTGGAGCCACCTACCAGATTCCGATCGAAGTATCAAAATCACGCAGTCAAGCAATTGGTATGCAGTGGTTACGTGAAGCAGCTCGTGATCGTGGCGGAAAATCAATGATTGAAAATTTATCTTCCGAAATTATGGATGCTTGCAGTGGTACCGGTGGAGCAATGAAGAAAAAAGAAGATCTGCATAAAACGGCAGAAGCCAACAAGGCTTTTGCCCATTTTAGGTGGTAGAGGGAAAAGAAAATGACTAGAGAATGTCCTATTGAACAATATCGAAATATGGGCTTTGCGGCCCACATTGATGCTGGTAAAACTACCACTACAGAACGAGTTTTGTTTTTTAGTGGACGATTGCATAAATTAGGTGAAGTTCATGATGGTACGGCTACGATGGATTGGATGATTCAGGAACAGGAAAGAGGAATCACAATTACTTCGGCGGCTACAACAACCCATTGGCGTGATCATCGAATTAATATTATTGATACACCTGGGCACGTTGATTTTACGGTTGAAGTTGAACGTTCTTTGCGTGTACTTGACGGAGTGGTGGTTATTTTTTGTGCGGTAGGTGGTTGCCAACCGCAATCCGAAACAGTTTGGCGTCAAGCTACTCGTTATGGCGTGCCGCGAATCGCTTTTGTTAATAAAATGGATCGGGTAGGCGCAGATTATTTGAGAGTTGTTTCTCAAATTGAAGAAAGATTGTTAGCCAATCCGCTGCCACTCCAGATTCCAATTGGGGCAGAAGAAAATTTCAGTGGAATCATTGATCTTGTTCAGATGGATGCAATCTATTTTATTGATGAGTTGGGGATGAAATTCGAAAGACGCCCAATTCCAGAAGATATGATGGATTTAGCCAAAACATGGCGCGAAAAATTGGTTGAAGCAGCAGCCGAATCGGATGATGTTTTGCTTGAAAAATATTTGGCCAATCATGATTTATCAAAAGAAGACTTGATGGCTGGTATCCGTAAGGCAACTATTGACGCCAAAATTATTCCAGTAACCTGCGGATCATCTTTTAAAAATAAGGGTGTTCAAGCTTTGTTAGATGCAGTTGTTGATTATTTGCCGTCGCCGGTTGATAAAAAAGCGGTAAATGGCATTAATCCAAAAAGCGGGAACGAAGACACTCGATCTGCCTCGGACAAAGAACCATTTGCGGCTTTAGCTTTTAAAATTGCGACTGATCCTTTTGTTGGTCGTTTAACTTTTATTCGTGTTTATTCGGGTGTTTTACAGGCTGGATCGTATGTTATTAATTCCGTAAAAGACAAGAAAGAGCGTATCGGACGTCTTTTGCAAATGCATGCTAATAAAAGAGAAGAAATTAGTGAAATCTGTGCGGGAGATATTGCTGCTGTTGTAGGATTGAAATCAACTACCACGGGAGATACTCTTTGTGATCCTGATGAGCCAATCATCTTAGAATCAATTGTTTTCCCTGAGCCAGTGATCTTTGTTGCGATTGAGCCAAAAACCAAGGCCGATCAGGAAAAATTAGGAATCGCTTTAAGTAAATTAGCCGAGGAAGATCCTACCTTTAGAATTAAAGGTGATCCTGAAACTGGTCAAACTATTATTTCTGGGATGGGAGAGTTGCATTTGGAAGTTATTGTTGACCGATTACTGCGTGAGTTTAAGGTTGATGCTAATGTTGGCAAACCGCAGGTGGCCTATCGCGAAACAATTCGCGGTCAAAATGAGGCTGAAGGAAAATTTATCAAACAAACTGGTGGTCGTGGTCAATATGGACATGTTTGGATTAAGATTGAGCCGCTCGAAGCCGGTAAAGGATTTGAATTTGTTAATGCAATTGTCGGCGGATCTATTCCTCGAGAATATATTTCTCCAGTAGAAAATGGGATCAAAGAAGCGACTGCTACTGGTGTGTTAGCTGGTTTCCCGGTAATTGATCTGAAAGTTACCTTGTTTGACGGTTCGTTCCATGAAGTTGATTCATCTGAAATCGCCTTTAAAATTGCTGGCTCAATGGCTTTCAAAGAAGCAGTCTTGCGCAGTAAACCAGTTTTACTCGAACCAATGATGAAAGTAGAAGTGGAGGTTCCTGAACAATATATGGGGGAAGTGATTGGCGATCTTAGTGGGCGGCGCGGAAGAATTGAAGGAATGGAAGCAAATAAAAATGTGCAAATTATCAAAGCCAAAGTCCCATTAGCAACCATGTTTGGATACTCGACTCAATTGCGTTCACTAACCCAAGGACGTGGAACCTATTCTATGGAATTTTGTGAATACAATGAAGTCCCCAAAAATATCTCAGAAGAAATAATATCTCAAAGTAAAGGAACGGAGAAATAATGACAAAACACACTAAGCAAAGGATAAGGATTAAGTTAAAAAGTTATGATCATCGGGTGCTAGATCAGTCGGCTGCCAAAATTGTTGATACAGCTAAACGAGCCGGCGCGTTTGTCTCTGGACCAATTCCCCTTCCTACCGATAAACAAGTCTATTGTGTTTTGCGTTCTCCGCATGTGGATAAGAAATCGCGCGAACATTTTGCGCTACATACTCACAAGAGAATGATAGATATATTAGATCCTCCACCACAAACAGTGGATGCTTTGATGCTGCTTGATTTACCGTCGGGAGTTGATGTCGAAATTAAGATGAAGTAGGGAGCATTGAAAAATGTCAGAAGAAAAAAAAGAAATCGAAAAAAAGAATGTAGTTACAACCGGCGGATTGCTTGGCAAGAAAGTTGGCATGACGCAGTTATTTGACCAGACGGGGAATGTTGTTCCCGTAACTGTATTGGAAGCAGGTCCTTGTACTGTTATTCAAATTAAGACAAAAGAAAAAGATGGCTATAATGCGATCCAACTTGGTTTTGGCTTTAAAAAGAAAATTAGTAAACCTGAAAAAGGTCATTTAAAAGAAAGTACTTCTCGCTACTTGCGCGAATTTAAAGTAAGCGATCCTTCTCAATTTCAGGTTGGACAGCAAATAGGGGTTGATTTGTTTTCTATAGGTGATAAAATAGTAGTATCAGGGACTTCAATCGGGAAGGGTTTTCAGGGAACGATTAAGCGACATCACCACCATCGCGGTCCTATGTCGCATGGCTCAAAATCGCATCGAATCCCCGGATCAATTGGTGCTGGAACTACCCCCGGTCGTGTTTATAAGGGCCGAAAAATGGCTGGACGTATGGGGGGGGATAAAGTGACCAGTAAAAACGTTAAAGTTATTGACGTTATTTTGGATAAGAATTTATTATTGATTAAAGGCGCAGTTCCAGGTAAAAAAGGAAATTTGATTTCGCTCTCGAAAGGATAAGAAAATGTTGCAGTTACCAGTTATTGATAATGGCGGGAAAAATGTGGGTGAAGTAAAAGCTTCAGCTGCTGTGTTTGGTCGCAAAATGAATCAGCATGTAGTTCAAGAAACACTGCGTTGGTTTTTGGCGAGCAAGCGGGCAGGTACCCATAGCTCTCTTACTCGTGCCGAAGTACGTGGTGGTGGGAAAAAGCCTTGGCAACAAAAAGGTACTGGTCGTGCGCGTGCCGGTAGTAATCGATCGCCTTTATGGAAAAAAGGCGGAGTGACTTTTGGTCCAAAACCGCGCGATTATAGTTATGCACTGCCTCAAAAAGTTCGCAAAATTGCATTGATGGTGGCTTTATCTGATAAGGTAAAAAATAATGCCTTGAAGATAGTAGATGCCTTCAAGATTGCAGATGCTAAGACAAAAAGTGCGGCTGTTTTTTTTAAGACACTTAAGTTCTCTGGAAAAATATTGTGCGTTGTAGGAAAAGAAGATGAAATTTTTTCCCGTGCTGCACGAAATATATCCGGTGTTAAAGTTATCCAGATTAACGATTTAAATATTTATAATTTATTAAATGCTAGTTTGGTTGTAGCATCAAAAACTAGTTTAAAAGAAATTGAGGAGTTTGTAAATCATGCATCCTGAACAAATCATACTGGCTCCAGTGGTAACTGAAAAGGCAATCGGGGCTCGTTCAGCTTCCCAATATGTTTTTAAGGTGCATTTGGACGCCAACAAAAAAGAGATTGAAGGAGCGATAAAGAAACTTTTTAAAGTAAATGTGGTTAGCGTTAACACCTGCAAAGTAAGAGCCAAAACTAGGGTGAGGGGTCCAATTATTGGTCACACCTCAAAGTGGAAGAAGGCTTATGTTACGTTAGCTGCTGGACAAAAAATTGAGGAGCTAGAAGTATAATGGGAGTCAAAGCAAGAAGACCACTTACGCCGGGACAAAGATTTCAAATTAATGATGATTATTCAGATTTAACAAAATTTACTCCTGAAAAATCGTTGTTGGTTGCTCTGCCAAAACAAGCTGGTCGCGATAACCGCGGTCAGGTTTCTGCCAGACATCGTGGCGGTGGTGCTAAAAAAATGTATCGCATTATTGATTTCAAGCGCGAAAAAGATAATGTGCCAGCTACCGTAGTTGGTATTGAATATGATCCTCATCGCAATGCACGTATTGCTTTGTTGTCTTATAGTGATGGCGAAAAGCGCTATATATTATCTCCTCTTGGTTTAAATGTTGGAGACGTTCTTGATTCAGGTGTGGATGCTGATATTAAAACAGGCAATGCATTGCCGCTTTCAAATATTCCACTTGGAACTGTTATCCATAATGTTGAAATGATCCCTGGGCAAGGTGGAAAAATTGGCCGTTCAGCTGGAGCTTCCATCATGCTTGTCGGTAAAGAAGGCGTGCATGCTATCTTAAAGCTGCCTTCAGGTGAAATGCGCAAGGTGCATGTTTCCTGCCGAGCCAGTATTGGACAAATTGGGAATTTGGATGCTAAAAATGTCCGTTTGGGTAAAGCTGGTAGACGCTACCATCAAGGGTGGAGGCCGAAGGTTCGTGGAACTGCCATGAATCCATGTGACCATCCGCACGGTGGAGGAGAAGGAAGATCCGGAATTGGCAGATGCCATCCAGTATCACCTTGGGGACAGCCAGCCTTGGGCTTTAAAACCCGTAAACCACGTCATCATAGTGATGATTTGATCATTAGCAGGAGGAAATAATTAATGGCGCGATCGTTGAGTAAGGGGCCGTACATTGATGAAAAGCTTTTGAAAAAAGTTCAAAAGATGGAGGCTAGTGGAGAAAAAAAATTAATAAGAACATGGGCACGCAGTTGCACAGTGATTCCTGAATTTATTGGTTTTACAATTGCCGTACACAATGGCCGTAAACATATTCCTGTTTATATTACCGAAAACATGGTTGGACATAAATTAGGCGAATTTGCGTATACACGCACATTTCGTGGCCATAATTCTCCGACCGATAAGGCAGCAACTATAAAATGACCAAAGTAAAAGCTAAAGTAACTTTTGTTAGAATCGGACCGCGTAAACTTTCGTTAATTGCAAAATTGGTGCGTGGTAAATCAGCTCTTGCTGCTTTAAATCTTCTGCGCTTTATGCCGCAAAAAGCTGCACGTATAACTGAAAAGGTTATCAGATCGGCCATTGCCAATGCAAAAAATAATTATAAAATGTCGGAAAAAAGTTTGTTTGTGCGAGAGGCTTTTGTTACTCAAGGATTTGTCATGAAAAGAATGCAGCCACGGGCTAAAGGCCGCGGCTTTCCTATCAAAAAGAAAACTAGTCATCTTACGGTTTGGGTTGAATCTAAGGAGGCGGCGTAATGGGTCAAAAAGCACATCCAAAGGGATTGAGAATTGGTATAATTGAAGGCTGGGACAGCTTTTGGTTTGCCAGTGATAGTGATTATGGAAAATTTTTAGCTGAAGATTTAAAGCTTCGCAAATATTTGAAAGAGCATCTTTATAAAGCTGGTATTTCGCGTATAGCGATTGGTCGAAAAGCTAATCAAATTGAAATTGATCTGTTTACTTCACGCCCTGGGCTAATTATTGGTAAAGGCGGAAAAGAAGTTGCAGCTATCCGTGAAGAATTGCAAAAGAGAAGCGGAAAGCAAATTCAGCTAAACATTCATGAAGAAAAAAACCCCGAATCTTGTGCTGTATTGGTAGCCGAAAATATTGCCTCCCAATTAGAAAGACGCATTGCCTATCGAAGGGCGATGAAGCAATCGGTAGCTAAAGTCTTGCGCACCGGCGGCAAGGGAGTAAAAATTGTTTGTGGTGGCAGGTTGGGTGGATCCGAAATTGCTCGCTGTGAAAAATATCGGGCGGGTAGGGTTCCGCTGCAGACTTTGCGGGCGAAAATTGATTATGGATTTGCCGAAGCTAACACGCTTTATGGCAAAATTGGGGTAAAGGTTTGGGTCTTTAAAGGTGAGGTCTTAAAAGAAAAAAATACTGGAAATCTAACTGATGGTGCAACCGGCAATGCTGCTTCGCCTACTCCGGTAGAAGAATTAAAAGCAATTGAGGGACATAACTAATGGGAATGTTATTTCCGGCAAAAACAAAATATCGTAAACATCAGAGAAGGCGGGTAAGGGGTAAGGCTTCAAAAGGCGCTACTCTGTTTTATGGTGAATTTGGCTTGCAAAGTATGGATACTGGATTTTTAACTATTAACCAGGTTGAGTCTGCTCGAAAGGCTTTAACCCATCATTTAAAAAGGGGCGGTCGTGTTTGGTTGCGGGTGTTTGCGGATAAAATTGTTACTGCACGTGCGGCCGAGACTCGTATGGGTGGAGGAAAGGGAGCGCCTGTTGGATATGTTGCTCCTGTTAGAAGAGGGAAAATGATATTTGAAATTGCAGGTGTTGCCGTCGAAGAAGCAAAAGAAGCCTTGCGTTTAGCGGGCTTTAAGCTTCCTTTAGCAACTCGGTTTGTAGTAAAGGGTCAATAATGAAAACAAAAGAATATAATGAATTGAGTGAATTAAGTGTTGATGAATTAAACAAAAAAGCGGAGACCTTGCGTCACGAGCTATTTTTAGCAAGAATTGCCCGGGTAAATCAACAATTAAAAAACCCTTTAAAATTGCGCCAATTACGGCGGGATATTGCTAGGGTTCTGACTGTGATAAAAGGGAAAGGGGTAAAGTAAATTGAATAAACCAGGTAAAAAAGTTAAAACTGGGTTGGTTATCAGTAATAAAATGCAGAAAACGGTTGTGGTTGAGGTTCAGCGTGTTTTCTCGCATCCATTTTTTAGTAAAGTTGTTAAATCATCAAAGCGCTTTAAGGCCCATGATGAAAACCAAAAATGTGCAATTGGTGATTTGGTAGAAATAATTGAAACTCGGCCTTTATCTCGCGGAAAGTGTTGGCGCGTTTCAAAAATAATTGGAAAAAGCACGGTTCGAATAAAAGATTTGCCAAAAACCAAAGCTGCAAAACCAGAAACTGCAGCCAAAGATGTTGCTGCTGAGGGAGGAAATTAGGTGATTCAACTAAGATCCATGCTGCAAGTGGCCGACAATTCTGGGGCCACGCTTATTCAATGTATCCATGTAATGGGGAGTTCTGGTCGCCGCTATGCTGGCATTGGTGATGTTATTGTTGCTGTAGTAAAAAAAGCATCACCCAACATGACTGTTAAGAAAAGTGAAGTGGTTTTTGCGGTTATTGTTCGGCTAGTTAAGCCGCTGCGACGCAAAGATGGTTCATATGTCAAATTTGATGATAATGCTGCGGTAATAATTACTAAAGAAAAAAGTCCCAGAGGAACGCGCGTTTTTGGACCAGTGGCAAGAGAATTGCGCGAAAAAGATTTTATGAAAATCATTTCCCTGGCACCTGAGGTTGTATAAATGTCAAATGCGAAATTGAAAATTAAAAAGGGTGATACGGTTATTGTTATCACCGGAAAAGACAAGGGTAAAAAAGGAAAGGTATTAGAGGCTTTCCCAAATGATGGAAGTGTAATCGTAGAGCGGGTTAGTGTTGTAAAAAGGCATATGAAACCAAATCGCCAGTTTCAAGGTGGAATTGTTGAAAAGGCAATGCCAATTAAGGCGAGTAAGATAATGTTGGTTTGCCCAAAATGCAGCAAGGTTATCAGAGTAAAAAAGAAAGAAATTGATGGAAAAAATGTTCGGATTTGTCCAAAATGTGACGAAACGGTAGATAAGGTATAAATATGTTAACACTAAAAGAAAAATACGAAAAAGAAATTGTTGCTAGTTTTATTAAAGAAAAAGGCTATAAAAATCCTATGCGGGTTCCTCGCTTAATTAAAGTAGTGCTCAATCGAGGAGTAAGCGAGGCCCGGGAAAATTCAAAAGCAATTGATGTTTCTGCTGCTGAGTTAACTTCGATTGCTGGCCAAAAACCGCTGATAATTGCTTCTAAAAAAGCCATTGCAGCCTTCAAATTAAAAGCGAACACCCCAATTGGGCTTAAGGTTACTTTGCGTGGAAAAAGAATGTATGACTTTATGGATAAGTTTATCAATCTTTGTTTGCCTAAAATTAGAGATTTTAAAGGGGTTAGTCCTAAGGCTTTTGACGGACGGGGCAATTACACCCTTGGCGTTAAAGAACAGTTAATATTTCCAGAAATAAATTATGAACAGGTTGATCATGTGCGTGGAATGGATGTTTCCATAGTGACATCAGCTGAAAACGACAAAGAGGCCCGTGAGCTATTAGAAGCTTTTGGCCTGCCGTTTCGAAAGGAATCTTAATCATGGCAAAAAAAAGTTGGCTTGAGAGAGGAAAGCGTGAACCTAAGTTTGAAACCCGGCGCCACAATCGTTGTGCTTTGTGTGGTCGTTCGCGCTCATTTATTCGAAAATTCGGTATATGCCGAATTTGTTTTAGAAATTTGGCGCTTACCGGCCAATTGCCTGGTGTAAAAAAAGCTAGTTGGTAATTAATAAGAGGAGGAGTCCATGACAGATCCGATTGCAGATATGCTGAGCCGAATTAAAAGTGGAATTGGCGCGCGCAAAGATATTATTGATTTGCCGCATTCAAAAGTAAAAGAAGCCATTGCTGCCATCATGCTTGCAGAGGGCTATATTAGTAAACATGAAACTTTTACTCGAATGAATAAAAAATTTTTAAGGATTTCATTGAAATTTCAGAACAAAAAAAGTGTTATTGTTGATGTAAAACGAATTAGTCGGCCTGGCAGGAGAGTTTATGTTGACGTGGCTACTTTGCCGCGAGTCCAGTCTGGCTTTGGGATTTCAATTGTATCTACATCAAAAGGGATAATGACCGACGAAGCTGCGCGTGCCAATAAATTGGGCGGCGAAGTGCTTTGTAAGGTCTGGTAATAATATATGGGAAGAATTGGAAAAAGAATTATTGCAATACCTAAGGGAGTTACTGTAACTGTTGATAAAACAACAATTAAGGTAAAAGGCCCAAAGGGTGAATTATTGTGTGATTATAATTCGCAAATCAAGATTGTGATTGATGGAGATAAGGTACGGACTGAATGTGCTTCAGCAGATAGTAAGACTATGGCATTGCAAGGTTTATATAATAGTTTACTATTTAATATGATTATTGGGGTAACCCTTGGGTTTGAAAAGAGATTAGATCTAGTTGGTGTTGGATATCGCGCGATAAAACAGGGAAAAAACCTGCAATTGCAAATGGGATTTTCTCATCCGGTTGAAATTGTTCCCCCAGCTGGCATTGAAATATTGGTTGAAGGAACAAGCAAAGTAATTGTTAGGGGAATTGATAAGCAGGTGGTTGGAGCCGTAGCTGCTGATATTCGTGCCGTTCGTAAGGTTGAACCATACAAGGGGAAAGGGATCCGCTATGAAGGTGAAATAGTGAGGAAAAAAGCCGGTAAGGCAGCTAAAGCGGCCGGGGGTGGAGCTTAATTTATGAAAAAGAAGAAAAAGTTGAAAAAGATATTTGGGAGTAGTGAGCGGCCTAGACTAGCGATTTTTCGGAGTGCTTGCCACGTATATGCTCAAATTATTGATGATATTGCAGGAAAAACATTGGCCTCTGCTTCTAGTCTGAAAATGAAAAATGGTGGGGGAATAGAAGCTGCAAAAAAAGTTGGCAAAGAAATTGCGGAAAAGGCTATTAGCAAAGGCATAAAAACAGTAGTCTTTGATCGTGGCGGTTTTCAATATGTTGGTAGAGTAAAAAATATGGCAGATGCGGCTCGCGAAGGAGGGTTGGTCTTTTGAACGAGGATAAATCAAAACAATCTGAGTTTTCTGAAAAAGTGGTGCAGATCCGTCGGGTGACTAAAGTGGTTACCGGTGGAAAAAGAATGGGCTTTCGGGCAGTGGTTGTCGTTGGAGATAAAATTTCTCGAGTCGGCCTTGGAGTTGGTAAGGCCGGTGAAGTTGCTTCTGCAATCCGTAAGGGGGTTGAATCTGCTAAAAAGTATATGTGCACTATCACCCTAACTTCGGGAACCATTCCGCATGAAATAATGGGTAATTTTGGTGCTAGCCAAGTAATGCTTCGACCAGCTCCTAAGGGAACTGGTGTTATTGCTGGCGGAGCGGTGCGAATATTACTTGAGTTATCTGGAATAAGAAATATTGTTGCAAAATCGATTGGGTCAAACAATCCAATTAATGTAGCTAAAGCTACTCTTAATGCTCTATCCGCCCTGAAAAATACGGAAAACGAATCTCAGTTGCGCGGGAAGGAAATAAAGGCACGTCATGCTGAAGTTGAATGAGTTAAAACCAAAATTTGGATCTAAGAAAAAAAGAAAACGAGTTGCTCGTGGGACCAGTTCGGGGCATGGGAAAACTAGTTGCCGGGGACATAAAGGACAAAAAAGCCGCAGCGGTGGAACAAAGGGGCGGCGTTTTGAAGGTGGACAAACTCCTCTTTATCGACGTTTGCCAAAACATGGTTTTAGTAATTATCCTTTCCGCAAGGATTATGCGGTCATTAATGTTTCCGATTTAAATGATTTTGATGGTGAAGTTAATAAAAAGATTCTAAAAGTTTCTGGCTTGCTGAAGATATTGGGCGGAGGAACTATTACTAAAGCTTTAATTATTAAAGCGGATAAATTTTCAAAATCGGCCAAAGAAAAAATTGAGGCAGCTGGAGGAAAATGCTTAACGTAGTTTCAGGAATATTTAATATTGCCGATCTCCGGAAAAAATTTATTTTTACTCTTGGGATGATCATCCTTTTTCGTCTGGGCTCACACATTCCAGTGGCTGGGGTCGATCCCATCAAGTTGCAAACATTATTTAGCCAGGGGAATGCCTTGGATTTTCTTGATTTGTTTACCGGTGGAGCGATGATGCGCTTTTCTGTTTTTGCGATGGGAATTGTTCCTTATATCAATGCTTCAATTATCATGCAGTTGTTAACTATTGTTATTCCACAACTTGAAGAACTCTCGAAAGAAGGCGATGCCGGCAGAAAGCAGATTGCATCGTATACACGCTATTTAACTGTTGTATTGGCGGCTTTTCAGGCCTTCGGGATGGCTTTTTGGTTGCGCAACATTATGCTTGACGGGTATGTTTTTCCATTATTTTTACTCGGTACGATTGTTTCTTTAACAGCCGGAAGTACTTTGGTAATGTGGTTTTCTGAGTTAATGACGGAAAAGGGAATCGGTAATGGTGCTTCGCTGATTATTTTTGTTGGTATTGTTTCCCGCATCCCTTCGTACTTTGCTCAAACTGCAACTTTGCTAAAGGGTGGGGCTTCTTTTGCTGGGGTTATAATATTAATTGCAGTATTTTTGGCAATGATTGTCGGTATTGTAATTGTGCAAGAGGCTCAGCGCCGCATTCAGGTGCAATATGCCAAACGCATTGTGGGAAGGAAGATGTATGGTGGGCAATCTACTTATATTCCCTTAAGGATTAATCAAGGCGGCGTAATTCCTATTATTTTTGCTTCTTCTGTTTTGCTTTTTCCGGCTACTATCGGGCAATTTATTCCCATTCCATTTGTCCAACAGGTTGTTGGATGGTTATCCCCTTCTGGTAGTTTATACATGCTCTTGTATTTTGTTTTAATATTTTTCTTTACTTATTTTTATACAGCCATTACCTTTAATCCAACTGATTTAGCTGAAAATATTAAAAAATATGGCGGTTTTGTAATGGGAATTCGTCCTGGCAAACCAACAGCTGCCTATTTTGAGTATGTTTTAACCAGATTAACCTTAGTCGGAGCCTTGTTTTTATCTATTGTAGCAATTGTTCCCAATATTGTTGAAAATTTAACCCATATTACCTCTTTTCAGGGATTGGGATCGACTGCTCTCTTAATTGTTGTTGGTGTTGCTATGGATCTTGTTCGCCAAATTGAAACCCATCTGGTAACACGTCAATATGAGGGGTTACTGGCATGAACTTAGTATTTTTAGGCCCTCCTGGTTCAGGAAAAGGGACCCAAGCAAAAAGATTAGCTGAGAAATTAAGCCTCCCGCATATTTCGGTTGGCGATCTATTAAGAATAGAAGTACAGCAAGGGACAGTAACTGGTAAGAATATAAAAGCCATTATGGAAGCAGGCAATCTAGTGCCGGACGAGGTAACGATTGAGTTAACTCGCAATCGCATAATTCAACCGGATTGTGCAAAAGGGTTTATTCTTGATGGGTTTCCCCGTAATGTTGTGCAAGCGGAAGCTTTAGATGCAATGCTGGAAAAAGAAAACATCATTCTTTCTAAAGTAGTTTATTTTGATATTGCGAAAGACCAAATTGTGTCTCGCCTTTCAGGTCGCCGAAGTTGCCGTAAATGTGGTGCGGTTTATCATATAAAATTTAATCCACCTAAAAATGAGGGGATTTGCGATAAAGATGGTGGAGAATTGTACCAAAGGGCAGACGATGAAGAAAATTCAATTAGAACTCGTTTTGATGTTTACAATAATCAAACTCAGGTTTTAATTGAACGCTATAAAAAAGTTAAAAAGTTAGTAACGGTTGATGCTGGCAAAGAAATAAATCAGGTTTATGCTGATTTGTTGCTGGCAATAAAGTATGGCAATTAAGTTAAGAACAGCAGAAGAAATTGAAAATATTAAAAAAGCTTGCCAGATTGTAGCAGAGGTTTTAGAAGAAATTAAAACCGAAGTTAAGGCGGGCGTATTAACTGAGAACCTTGATAAACTGGCTGAAGAAAAAATAAGAGCGCGTGGAGCCTATCCGGTCTTTTTAGGCTACCATGGATATAAAAACGCTACTTGTATTTCTATCAACAACGAGATTGTTCATGGGATTCCCGGCAAGCGGGTGATTAAAGATGGTGACATTGTTAGTCTAGATATTGGGGCAAAAATCGAAGGTTATTGTGGGGATGCTGCCATAACTATTTTGGTCGGGGAAGTCTGCAAGGCAGCTGCAAAATTAGTTAAAACATGTAGGCAATCTCTCGAAAAGGGTATTCGTCAGGTAAGAGCCGGGAATCATTTGGGAGATATCTCTTCTGCTATACAAAAGCATGCTGAGAAAGAGGGATATTCGGTGGTTCGCGAATTATATGGACACGGAGTTGGAGAAGATTTGCACGAGGATCCGTTGATTCCCAATTTCGGGAATCCTGGAGAAGGACCTATATTAAAGCCAGGCATGGTATTAGCCATCGAACCGATGTTAAATATTGGTTCATGGAAAATTAGAACTTTAGATGATGGTTGGACGATTGTTACAGCGGATGGTAGTTTATCCAGCCATTTTGAACATACGGTATTGGTTACCGAAAAAGGGAGTGAAATTCTAACCAAAATATGACAAAAGAAAAAGATGTAATTGAACTTGAAGGAGAAATTACCGAAGCATTACCTAATGCTTTGTTTAGGGTTAAGATTGAGACCGGACAGTTAATTTTAGCTCATGTTTCTGGAAAAATCAGAAAGCACTTTATTAGAATATTACCGGGAGATAGGGTGAGAGTTGAACTTTCCCCTTATGATTTAACCCGTGGTCGGATTACTTTTAGGTTGAAGTAGGAGGAAAAATGAAAGTTAGGGCATCAGTAAAAAAAATATGTGAAAAATGTAAAGTGGTTCGCCGTAAGGGGCGTGTCTATATTATTTGCGAAATTCCAAAGCATAAACAGCGCCAAGGATAGGAGGATAAAATTACATGGTTCGAATTGTAGGTGTGGATTTGCCGAACGATAAAAGGGTAGAGATTGCTTTAAGCTATATTTATGGGATCGGTCCAAGGCTGGCAAAAAAAATATTAACTGAAGCAAATATAGATTCAATGCATAAAGTAAAGGATTTAACTGATACTGAAGTGGTTGCTATTCGTGACATTATAAAGGAATTAAAGGTTGAAGGTGATTTGCGTAAGGAAATTTCGCTCGACATTAAAAGACTGGCTGAAATTGGTACCTATCGCGGTTATCGCCATAATCGTGGATTACCGGTAAGAGGTCAACGCACAAAAACCAACGCTAGAACTCGGCGAGGAAAAAGAAAAACAGTCGGCATGGGTAAGAAAAAAGAGGAAAAGGGGGATTAATAGATAGCTTATGGCAGAAAATACAGCAGAAAAACCAGTAGAAAAATCAGTCGAAAAGCCAGTAAAAGTAAGAAGGAAGAAAGATAAGAAGGTTAGTGCGCTAGGAGTTGCCCATATTAAGGCAACCTTCAACAACACTATCGTTTCTATCGCTGATCCAAATGGTAATTTAGTTGCCTGGGCCACGTCTGGTATGGCTGGTTTTAGGGGAACAAAAAAAGGGACTCCTTTTGCAGCTTCTTCGGCAGCCGAAATTGCTGCTCGAAAAGCCATTGAATTGGGTGTCCGAGAAGTTAATGTTTTGGTTAAAGGTCCCGGAGCTGGCCGGGAAACAGCTATTCGTGCCCTGCAAAGCGCAGGTCTTGAAATTAATTCAATTAGGGATGTAACTCCTATTCCTCATAATGGTTGCCGTCCACCAAAAAGGAGGAGAGTGTAATGGGTAGATACACTGGGCCTGCTTGTAAGCTTTGCCGAAGAGAAGGGGAAAAGCTCTTTCTTAAAGGCGATAAGTGTGCAACTGATAAATGTGCTTTTGCTCGTAGATCTTATGCTCCCGGGCAACATGGTAAGACGCGTATAAAAGTATCAGAATATCGTATTCGTCTGCGCGAAAAGCAAAAAGCGCGGCGTATTTACGGATTAACCGAAGGCCAGTTTGCTCGCTACTTTGATATTGCTTCCAGTACAAAAGGGGCGACGGGAGAAAAGTTGTTACAGTTACTTGAGAGGAGACTAGATAATGTTTTGTTTAGATTAGGTTTTGCTCCTTCTCGGCAAGGAGCCCGGCAAATTATTCGCAATGGTGGAATAGTTTTAAATAATATTAAGATGAATATTCCTTCCCATCTTGTGAATGTTAATGATGTTCTTTCGGTTAAGCCTCGGCTAGAAAAACTGGTCAAGGAAACCATTGAAAAAGCTCCCGATCACGTATGCCCGAGCTGGTTGTCTGTTACTGGACCTACAACCGGTAAGGTTCTTAAACTACCAAGTCGTGAAGAAATAGATACGAATCTTTCGGAATTGTTAATCGTCGAGTACTATTCTAGATAAAGGGGGAAAAAATATGGTATCGATTGGTGAAAAACCTTGGGTGAAAACAGCGGAAACTACAGACACCTTTGGTAAATTTGTGGTTGAGCCGCTTGAAAAAGGATACGGAGCTACTTTAGGAAATGCTTTGCGGCGGGTATTACTTTCATCTTTATCTGGGGCGTCGATTACTGCTGTTAAAATTGAAGGGGTATCTCATCCTTTTTCAACTTTAAGTGGGATGCAGGAAGATGTTTTGCATTTATTACTCAATTTAAAAGAACTAATTGTTTCCTCCCATTCTGAACAGCCCAAAACAATTACTCTAAAAGCTAAAGGAAAGGGAGAGGTTTTAGCGAAAGATATTGAACACGATGCCGAAGTAGAAATTAGGAATCCAGAGCATGTTATTGCCCATTTAGATAATTCGGGAAAGCTTGAGCTTACAATGATTGTTGAGCGTGGGAAAGGGTATATTCCGGCAGAAAGAAATAAAAAACAAACTCTGCCAGCCGGTTTTTTGCCTACAGATTCTCTTTTTAGTCCGGTTTTGAAAGTCAACATGGCAACTGACGAAATAAGAGTTGGACAAGAAATTAATTATGATCGTCTTGTTTTATCGATTTGGACCAACGGCAGCATTAAGCCAGAAGAAGCTCTTAAGGAAAGTGCTAAAATTTTGGCTCGCCAAATAGATATGTTTGTTCACTTGGGTGAAAAGGTTGAAGTCTTGCGGTCTGAAAATGAAAGAACCGAAGAAATTCCAAAAACTGTGCTTGAAATGAATGTTGAGGATTTGGAGTTAACAGCCCGCTCGCTTAATTGCTTGGAGAAGGCCCAAATTAAAACTGTTGCGGAGTTAGTATCTTTCTCCGAAGAAGAGTTAATGAAGTTTAAAAATTTTGGTTCTAAATCGTTAGATGAAGTCAAAGAAAAATTAGCCGAATATAAATTAAGCTTAAAAGGAGAGAAAGTTGAATGAGGCATCGTAAGGGAAATTTAAAGCTTAGCAAGCCAACCGATCAACGTGTTGCAATGCTAAAAAGCATTGTGCGTTCATTGTTCTTGCATGAAAAAATTAAAACTTCTCATGTGCGGGCGAAACAGGCACAAAGATTGGCGGAAAAAATTATTACTATTGCCAAGAAAAATGATTTATTTGCTAGAAAAAAAATTGAATCAATTATGGCTGAGCGGAAATTAGTATCGTATATCTGTAAGACCATTCCGGAAAGATTTGAAGGTCGTTCGGGAGGTTATACTAGGGTAATTAAAGTAGGTTTTAGACGAGGGGATGGGGCTCCATTGTCTGTTTTGGAATTGATCTAGGAAAAAGAGGACGTGTCATGAAAAAAAATGTGTCGGCGTTTATAAATAAAGAAAGTGTTGTTAGAAAATGGTATTTGGTTGATGCTACGGGCAAGGTTTTGGGCAGGATGGCAACTAAGCTTGCCACCATATTACGTGGTAAGCATAAGCCCATTTTTTCGCCTCAGGCAGATTGTGGTGATTATGTGGTAGTTATCAATGCTGACAAAGTTGCGGTAACTGGTGCTAAATTTAAAGATAAGACATATTTTACCCATTCTGGTTATCCTGGGGGAGACAAGACTTTATCTTTTGAAGAATTGCTTAAAAGAAAACCAGAAAAAGTCTTTATGCATGCTGTATCGGGAATGCTCCCCAAAAATAGACTAGGGAAAGTAGTTATCAAAAAATTAAAGGTTTATCGTGGAGAAAAGCATCCACATTCTGGCCATAAATTAGAAAAGTTAGAAATATAATTGGAGGAGCTAAATGACTGAAAAGAAAAAAACTGTTGCACGTCCCCGCAAGAAGGTTGAGAAACCAAAAGTCGAAAATGAGATAAAAGACGAATCAATTGTTTTGGAAGCTGTGCATGAAGTAAAAGCGCACAAAGCTGTTCATAAGCCCAAAAGCAATAAAGAGCCCAAATTTTATGGAACCGGAAGACGCAAAGGAGCAATTGCTAGAGTTTTTGTACAAGCCGGGACTGGTGAGATTATTGTAAATAATCAACCTTTCTCTCAGTATTTCTGTGGACGAAAGGCCCTTGAATTTAAGATTGCTCGGCCTTTGCATACAGCAGAGGTTCGAAAAAGTTATGATGTTTATGCTAAGGCACATGGCGGTGGAATCGTTGGCCAAGCAGATGCTGTTTCCCTCGGAATTGCTCGGGCATTACTAATCGTTAATCCAGATTTTCGTTCAAAATTAAAGAAGGCTGGTTTACTTAGCCGTGATCCTCGTGTTAAGGAAAGAAAGAAGTACGGACTCAAACGAGCCCGCAAAGCATTCCAATTCAGCAAGCGATAATTAGGAGGCTTATATGGGTGCAATTAATCGTCATTATGAAGGATTTAGAGAGCAAAAAAGAGTTGAAGAAGGCGGACTGATAAGGATATCTGGGACATTTTTACTCGACCATAGCGAAGAGATATTAAATTTAATTAAGCATGAAGGAAGAATTTGGGAAGCTGACAATGCTACTGCCAAGTTAACCAAGATTGAAAAAGCAGACGATGGTTATACAGTAGAAACTAATAATCATAAATTAGCTTTGCATATTGGCAAGTGTTTGCATAAAGCTTATAAGGGTGAGCACGAATATAAGTTTTTAAAAGATGAAAAATTTGTAGAAGTTGACTGGAAGAGAGATAACTAACTAAAGAAAGGAAGATTATCCAATGGCTAGAAAAATGATTAAGTATAATTTGATGATCCCCGGCCCAACTCCCATTCCAACTAGAATTTTAGCGGCTATGACCCATGATATGATTGGTCATCGTGGCCCGCTTTTTTCAGCGGTGATGAAAGAGGTGATGGAAGGATTGCGCTGGGCCTACGAAACCAAGAATGATATTTTTATCTATCCTTCTTCAGGTACTGGAGGGATGGAAGTAGCAGTAGTTAATACTTTGTCGCCCGGGGATAAAGTGATTATTTTAAACATTGGTAATTTTGGTGCCCGTTTTGTTAAAATTTGTAAGGCCTATGGAGTAGATGTTAACGATATCAAATTTGAACGTGGTAAAGCTGCTGATCCCAAAGTTTTAGAAGCCGAATTAAAAAAAGGTCCTGTTAAAGCGGTATTATTCCAGCAAAATGAAACATCAACCGGTGTTTTAAACGATGTTGAAACTCTAGCAAAGACAGTTCGTAGCATCCAACCAGACGCATTAATTATTGTTGATGCAGTCTCTGGTATGATGGCGGCACCGCTTAAGACTGATGAATGGGATTTGGACGTCGTAGTTTCTGGTTCGCAAAAAGCTTTCATGGTTCCTCCTGGCGTGGCAGCAGTTTCAATCTCCAAACGCGCTTGGAAAGCTTATGAAGTATCGAAATGTGCCAAACATTATTGGGATTTTGGCTTGATGAAAGAAGAAGCTCCCAAAGGACATACTTATACTACCCCCCCAGAATCTCTAATCTTTGGCATGCGCGAAGGATTAAAAATGTTACAAGAAGAAGGGCGGGAGAATGTGCATGCTCGTCATAAATTTAATCGTGACCTGCTTAGAACTGCCGCCAAGGCTTTAGGACTTAAATTATTAGCGGATGATGCTTGTGCTTCACCGGCGGTAACTGCGATATTCCCACCCGAGGGAGTTGATGGTGAAGAAGTTCGTAAATTTATGCGCGAAGATTTTAATGTGGAAGTAGCTCCTGGTCAAGGAGAACTTAAAGGTAAGGTTTTTCGCATTGGTCATCTTGGCTACGTTGATTCACTCGATCTAATCGGTGCCTGGGCCGCGGTTGAAGTTCTCTTCAAACGCCTAGGGGCTAAGATAAACTTTGGTGCTGGCGTTAAAGCTATGATGGAGATGCTCTAAATTGCCTCTGTGCGCAATATAAAGCTAACTCTTCAATACGACGGAACTAATTTTTGCGGATTTGAACGGCAGAATAACGGCCGCTCAATTCGGGCCGAGATCGAAAAAGCTCTTCAGAAAATCTTTGAAAACCCAAGTAAAATTATCGGGACTTCCCGTACCGATGCTGGGGTACACGCTTGTTGTCAGATAATTAACTTTAAAACCAACAAATCAATTCCAATTGAAAAAATTCCAGCCGCACTAAACAGTTTTTTGCCTGAAGAGATACGAATTGTAAAGGCTGAGGAAAAAGATATAGATTATATCTCTCGTTTTGCCGTAAAAAGCAAAGAATATGAATACTTGATCTATAATGGCCAATACTTAAATCCACTCTTTAAGCGCTTCGTCTGGCATGTCCGACCCAAATTAGATATTACCGCTATGAAAAAGGCTGCAAAATATCTGGTTGGCAAACACGATTTTTCTTCCTTTTGTGCGGCTAACTCGGATGATAAAGATAAAGTTAGAGTTGTAAAACAGATTGTAATTCGTAATACGAAATGTGTAATTTGGGAGGGATGTAAGCTGTCAGTTGTTAGCTGTAAGTTTGTAGGGCCTGGTTTCCTTTACAAAATGGTTCGCAATATGGTGGGGACGTTGGTTGAAGTAGGGATGGGGAAACGGAATTACACGGATATGAAACTGATATTAACGGAGAAAGATCGGAAAAAAGCCGGCAGAACTGCGCCAGCCCATGGGTTGTGCTTGACAAGGATTGTTGAATAATTTAGTATTGAACGATAAATATAAGGATAAATGTTGTGAAAAAAGGACTTTTATTGGTTTTATTTTGTGTTTGTGCCTGCTCGTTTATTGTTCCAGCCTTTGGAGTCAATAGAGACTTAAATGTTAGCTACACTGACTTTGGTTTATCAACTTTAAAACCTGATGTCCCAACTAAAGCAAAAGTAATCAAAGATTTATTAGCTTACCCCGCTGTTCAAAAGTCTTTAGTAGAGGCTGGTCTTCCTGTTGATGGGATAAAAGCCGTAATTAATAATTGTGGAATGCAACGCAATAATTCTCATCCTTCCTGGTGGCCAGACAATGGAGTTTATTACCAAATATATTTGCATTTACCGGCTGGTGAAGATGGTAACCATAAAATGATTTTGGGGACCATTGAATATTCCCGTACAGTAAGTGGTAAAAAAGTTGGTCTATGGAAGATAAACACTGCTTCATATTTAGCTCCAGGTCTTGATATGGATAGCATCGATATTATTTCACCTGATAATATTAATCTGTCGCAACAGGCTAGAGAAGAAGAACGTAGAAATCGTTAATCTTAAGCTTAAAATACGGCTTTAGCGTTTTACTTCGAATCGATCTGTCTTTATGTTATAATTCTACTATATTTTGTTGAGAGGAGTGTCTAATGAAAGTACTAGCTTCGGATAAAATTGCTGAAATTGGTTTGAAAATGTTACGTGATGCTGGATTTGAGGCGGATATGAAAACTGGTTTACCGGAAGAAGAATTAATCAAAATCATTCCTCAATATGATGCTTTGATTGTCCGATCTGACACCAAAGTTACTCCCAAAATAATAGAAGCTGGTAAAAACTTAAAAATTATTGGCCGAGCAGGGGTAGGAGTAGACAATGTTGATCTTCCCACTGCGACTAAAAATGGCGTAATTGTGGTTAACTCGCCTGAAGGAAATACAGTTGCTGCGGCAGAACACACCTGGGCGATGGTTCTTTCAATGGCGCGCTTTATTCCGCAAGCCTGCGGCAAATTGAAAACGGGTGTGTGGGATAAGAAATCCTTTAAAGGAGTTGAAGTCCTTAATAAAACGTTAGGAGTTGTCGGTCTTGGTAAAATTGGCCGTAGAGTGGCTTCTTATGCCCTAGGTATGGGGATGAATGTAATTGCTTATGATCCCTTTGTAACTGATGATTATGCGAAAAGTTTGGGTGTAGTGAAAAAGTCGGTGGATGAAATTTTTAAAACTGCTGACTTTATTACCTTTCATATCCCAAAAACCAAAGAAACCATGAATATGGTTAATGCCGAAAGCATTGCCAAGATGAAAAAGGGAGTACGGATTGTTAATGTGGCCCGAGGTGGAATCATTAATGAGAATGATCTTGTTGCTGCCTTAAAGAGCGGTCAGATTGCTGCTGCAGCCCTTGATGTGTTTGAAAAAGAACCGTTGCCGGCCGATTCTCCATTGCTTGGAGCAGATAATTTGGTGGTTACTCCGCATTTAGGGGCTTCAACGGTTGAAGCCCAGTTAAATGTAGCTATTGACGTGGTTGAACAGATCATTGAAGTACTAAAGGGTGGAGCTGCTCGTTCAGCGGTCAATATTCCTTCTATGAAGCCAGAATTAATTGCTCCGGTTAAACCTTTTATGAGTTTAGCCGAAAAACTAGGTTCAATTGCTTCTCAAATTGTTACGGGGGCAATTGCCAAGGTTGAGGTCAATTATTCTGGGGAAGTGGCTGCCAATAATGTTTCGCCTCTCACCACCATTGTTTTAAAGGGATTACTTTCTCCCATCATGGATGTAACGGTAAACTTTGTGAATGCTCCGTTAATTGCTAAAGATCGGGGGATTGAAGTTACGGAAACAACCAGTAATGAAGCGCGTGATTTTGCCAGCTTGATCTCAGTTAAAATCACTTCTTCCAAAGGACAACGGGAAGTCGGTGGGACAATCTTTGCTGGGGCTGGGGATCGTTTGGTTTCGATCGATGGTTTTAGGGTGGATGCTGTGCCAGTTGGCTATATGCTAATTTTATCTAATATTGACAAGCCGGGAATGATTGGCAAAGTTGGTACTTTTTTGGGTGAACACGGGATAAATATTGCTTCGATGGATGTTGGTCGCATAAAGGTTGGCGAAAAAGCGGTTATGGTGCTGAGTGTTGATAGTGCAGTCTCCGAAGATGTACTACACAAAATAACTAAATTGGAAGGAATTTCTGAGGCGACTTTAGTTAAGCTTTAATTATGCTTAATTGGCTTTTTGGAAAAAAGAAAATTGGTTTGGTACTGGGGGGAGGGGCGGCTCGCGGAATTGCCCACATTGGTGTCATTAAGGTTCTCCATAAAAATAATATTCCTATCCATTGCATTGCTGGCACTTCGTCAGGAGCGATCGTTGGCGCAGCCTACGCTGCTGGCCTAGATCCCCAGTTAATTGAAGAAATTGCTCTGCGTATCAGTTGGGGAAAACTTATAAAGGTGGCTTTTTTCCGCCCCGGTTTTATTTCTGGTGAAGCGATCGAAGAATTTGTTACCAAATACATTGGTGATTATGATTTTTCAGAACTTAAAATACCTTTTGTGGCCGTTGGAACCGATCTTAAAACCGGAGAGAAAGTGGTTATGTCAGAAGGGAAAATCGCTAAAGCGGTCGCAGCTAGTGCTGCCTTTCCCGGAGTTTTTACCCCCGGTCAAATAAAACATCACATGGTTACCGACGGCGGGATTGCTGATAATTTGCCAGTTGATGAAGTTGGCAAAATGGGTGCCAATTATTGCTTGGCAGTAGATGCTGTTCCTTCTCTCCCCTTCCATACATTACCCAAAGATGCTATGCAGGTGCTTGGTCGTTCTCTGGATATGATTTTACATAAAGTCAGTCTTGAACAAAGAAAAAAGGCAGATATCTTAATTGAACCGGTAATGGAAGAAGATATTTGGCACCTTGATCTTAATAAAGCCAAAAGATTAATTTCGGCCGGTGAGGCTGCTGCCCACAAAGTTGTTCGCCAGTTACGTAGCATGGTCTAATTTTAGGGCATTTATTTTAGAAAGTAGGGTGGTGCGAGCCATTCCCAATATCTTTGCTGCCTGGGTCTTATTTCCATTATTTTGTTCGAGTGCCCGCGTGATATAAGCTTTCTCAAAGCCAGCTACGGCAGATTGAAACTGTTGATCAAGCGTGTCGACTGGAAAAATTTTATAAAAACTCAAATTTTTCTCTACTTCGTCTCGCGTAATAATGGATGAGTTGCTTAGTGCCAGAAGACGTTCAACAATATTTTGCAATTCACGGACATTGCCTGGCCAATCATAGGTTTTTAGCAGCAACGTTGCTTTTTGGTCAAAGCCTTGTACTTGTCGGTTTAATTCTTTATTATATTTATTCATAAAATAATCCAGAAACAAACCTATGTCTTCTTTTCGCTCACGTAGTGGGGGAAGATGGATTGGAATAACATTTAGACGGTAGTAAAGGTCTTCCCGGAAGGTTTTATTGGCTATTGCTTTGGTGAAGTTTAAATTGGTAGCAGCAAGGAGTCGAATATTAATTGAAATTGGTGAATTACCACCAACCCGGTCAATGCAATTATCCTGAATTACCCGCAGCAATTTTGACTGCATAGCCGAAGACATGCAACCAATTTCATCTAAGAATATAGTTCCGCTGTCAGCTAATTCAAATTTACCCAGTTTTCTCTCCATGGCACCGGTAAAAGCCCCTTTTTCGTAACCGAAGAGTTCGGATTCGAGTAAATTATCTGGAATGGCTGCGCAGTTAACTGCAATAAAGGGGTGGTTGGCGCGTTGGCTATTTTTGTGGATGGCTCTGGCGACCAATTCTTTGCCGGTTCCTGATTCTCCGGTAATAAGAATCCGGCTGTCGGTTTTAGCGACTGATTCGATAGTTTCGAAGACATTTTGCATAATTTGGCTTTTACCAATTAGATCACAAAAAGAAGTAGCTTGGGCTAGAGCTTCTTTCAGATACAGGTTTTCCAGCTGTAGGCCCCTTTTTTCAATGGCTTTTTCAATTACGGTGCATAATTCATTGATATCAAAAGGCTTAGCTACATAATCTAAGGCTCCTGCTTTCATGGCCTCTACCGCCGAAACAATATCATTGGAAGCGGAGACAATGATTACTTCTACCTCCGGATTGGTTGCTTTAATCTGTCGGAGCAGGGTTAGTCCATCGATTTTAGGCATGCGGATATCCAAAAGGACTATGTCGATTTTTAACTCCACAATCATTTTTATGGCATCCCTAACCAATGTTGTAGTATGCAGCAAGTATTTTTTCTTTAAAATCTTTTCAAAGGTTTTTAACATATCGATCTCATCGTCGACGGCTAGTATAGTAAACTTTCTCATTTAAAACTCCTTTTCCATACATCCGTTACTGAGCAACATTATTACCAAGCCATTTATCCCTAAAAAGCCCTAATCTGCCCAATATTTCAACACCCAGTGTCAAAATATTGACAGTATATAATCAAATTTGCTTGAGAGTACTTTAAAATGAGCATAATATTAGATTGCTATGTCGCTTGAAACTGGCACCGTATTTTTTACTGCTTTATTTGCTTTGGCGATAGCTGTTTATATCTTTGGGCGTGCGCGATCAAAACTTTTGAATCAAAGCCTGGCTCTTTTTTCCCTGGCAATTGCAGTTTGGATGGGAGGACAAGCGCTTGGCGGAATATTTAAAGAAAAAGCATTCGTTCTTTTGTCTACTCGCATTAATCTCGGCGCGGCAGTCTGTGCTCCTGTGTTTTATTTGCATTTTATTCTTTGTTTATTAGGGAAAGATCAGAAACAAAAAAGTATATTAGGATTTGTGTATTTTATGGCGCTAGTTTTAATTATCTTTGATTTTACTCCCTGGTTTGTAAAAGATGTTGTGCCAGTGTTTGGGATTAAATATTTTCCTCAAGCTGGCTGGGTGTATTCCTATTTTGCGCTATATGTAGCGTTTGTTTTCTTGCTGGGTTTTGGAGAATTGGCATTTAGTTTAAGCAAAGCTTCTGGAGAACGTCATAAGCAATTGGTTTATGTTTTTGCGGCTTCACTTTTGGGGTTTTGCGGTGCAATAACTCTTTTTCTGCCAGTTTTTGCCATTAACTTTCCGATTTTAAATCATTATCTATTACCGATTGTTTTATTGATTATGGTTTATGCCATTGTTAAACATAATCTGCTGGATATTACTATTATGGTTAATCAAGGCATAGTTTATTCAGCACTCACTATATTGTTTACCGGGTTTTATACGTTGGCCGTTTTACTAATAAATTATTGGTTTTCAAGTATTATGTTTTTTAGCCCGGTTTTTACCTCTTTTCTCATAGTATTTGTGGTTGTGTTGATTTTTCAACCAGCTAAAGACCAGATCCAAAAAACAGTTGACAAGCTGTTTTATCGTGGAGAATATTATTACAAAAAAACGATCGATAATTTATCTATTGAGAATCAAAAACTTTTTCATTCATTGCTGCGAGCAGACAAATTGTCAGCTGTTGGGACCATGGCGGCTGGCATGGCGCATGAAATCAAAAATCCACTAGCGGTTATAAAAGGGATGACTCAAATGTTGCCTGAAAACATAGAGGATCCATCCTTTGTGGGGGATTATGTCGAAATGGTTCCTCGCCAACTTGGGCGGATTAACCGCATAATTGAGAGCTTACTGCGGGCAGGCAAAGCGGTAAGGCTTGAAAAAAAGCTAATAAACGTTAATAATACCATTGTTGAGGTAATCGAGTTTTATTCTAATATGGCTAAGAAGGCGGGGATAAAAATCGAATGTCAATTTGCCGAGCTTCCTTTAATCTTAGTAGATGCTGATCAGATGCAGCAAGCGCTTGGGAATCTAGTGCTGAATGCGATTCAGGCAATGCCCAGCGGCGGTCGGTTGTTTGCTTGCAGTGAGCAAATAGATGATCGTATTGTAATCAAAATTTCGGATAGTGGAGTGGGGATAGCGGCCGATAAAATTGAAAAAATATTTGATCCCTTTTTTAGCCTGAAGGAAGAAGGAACTGGACTTGGTTTGTTTATGGCTTTTCGTATCTTGCAGGAGCACAAGGGAGCAATTGAGGTTAAAAGCTCAATTGGAAAGGGAACTGAATTTAGCCTATGGCTTCCTATAAAGCAGTAGCGATTACTTTAAAAACACAGCCTTTTGCTGAAGCGGATAAGATGGTTACCATTTTTACCCGCGAATTTGGCAAAGTGCGGGTTATTGCCAAAGGGGCAAGGCGGGTTCCTTCCCGTTTTGGCGGAAGAGTTGAAACGTTTACCTACGCCGATTATTTTATTGCTAAGGGACGTTCCCTAGATATTGTTTCCCAATGCCAAGTATTAGAAACTTTCCAAAAATTACGGGACGGAGAAAAAGTATTGGCTGGACTTTACGTGTTGAAATTGGTAAACTCGGGGACATCTGATGGGCAGCAAAATGTGGATTTGTTTGATCTGCTGCTTAGTACTTTATATCGTATGAAAGAAGAAAAATCGGCCAAGCGGGTTGTACTGGATTTTGAAATTGCCTTCGCCAAACTAGAAGGAATATTTGAAGAGGGGATTCATCCGCGCTTATCTCTTAGTGAGCATGTGGGAAGGGATCTTAGGGTATGGTAGAACAAGCCAAAGAGAGTTTTACCAAAGTGCTTTCCAATGTTGGTTTTTTGGCGCTTTGGCTAGGGCAACTTAATTCGCAATTAGCTGACCGCATTTTTGTGTATGTCCTCATGGTTATTGCTTACAATCTTACCAATTCCAATCTGGGAGTTTCTGTCCCGCTGCTGGCTTTTGGGTTGCCATCAATTATCTTTGGTCCTTTAGCGGGTGTTTATGTCGACAAGCATGATCGCAAGAAAATGCTAACGATAACCTCAGTTATTCGTGGTGTGTTAATACTTTTAATTATTCCCTTTATTGATAAGTCGATGTATTTAATTTTTGGAGTTAGTTTTTTAATATATACCGCTGCACAATTCTTTGCTCCGGCTGAAAGTTCAGCGATCCCTGAATTGGTTAAAAAAGATGATTTGATCGTCGCCAATTCGCTTTTTATGGTAACTTGGATGGGAGCCTCGGTAATCGGTTTGGGCCTTGGGGCTCCACTGGTAAATTTATTTGGGAATGTCGGTACTTTTATTGCAGTGGCTGTCCTGTATTTTTTGGCTGCGGGAGTAATTGCCCTTATCCCACTCAAACCGCGGGAAGTAAAAATTGAGCATCTGCGATCTCCTATCATCAAAGATATGTTGTTCGGATTAGAATTTATCCGGCGCAACGAGGTGGTAAAGTATTCTCTCTTTAAACTATTGGTGGCAACTTCAGCTATCGCCATTATTTCATTGTTAGCTATTTCATATGCCAAGGATATTTTGAATATTGGAGCGCATAATTTTGGCTATCTTATTTTTGCAGTAGCTGTTGGCATGTTTTTGGGAATGACCATGCTTGATCGCCTGCGTCGCTATATGTCAAAAGGAGCAATTGTTATCGTTAGCTTTATAATCTCTGGATTGGTTCTTATTTTTATTGGGCAAGTAACTAATCTACCGCTGGCTTTGTTCCTGATTTTTCTGCTAGGGCTATGCAATATTTTTATTACTTCTTCAATTCAAACCATTTTGCAGCAAAGAATTCCCCGTCGAATAATGGGGAGGGTGTTTGGCATGCAAAATATGTTAATAAATTCTGCTTTTGTCTTTCCTGTAATTATTGCCGGTTTTGTGGCTGATCTCTATGGGGTAGGGTTTGCGCTCAATATCCTCGGCTGGATTGTTGGTTTGACTGGTCTGGCCGGTATTTTTCTGCCCAAGTTTAAGACGGTATGACGGCTTTGATTTGCCACTATTATGTTACATTGCGTTGTAATGACACGTGTGAGTTTTGCACAATGTGGCGGGGGGATGGAAATCAGGGAATCAGGGAATCTGGTGATCAGGGGTTATTGGAATCAATTCGACGCTTAGGAGTTAAACATCTCAATATCACAGGTGGAGAACCGCTGCTGCGCGAAGATCTGCCCGATATTTTGACGAAAGCGAAAGGGCTAGGTTTCTATGTCTCTATGTCTACGAACGGAATTCTTTACGCTGAAAAAGCCAGATTGTTGGATGGTAAGATTGATAGATTGTATTTTTCATTAGATTATCCCATTGCAGAAGAACATGACCGTAGTCGTGGGGTGGAATGTTTTCATGAGGTGATCAAAGCGATCAAATTAGCGGCCGAACTGGGAGAAAAGCCCATTATCTTGTTTACCTTAACGCGTGACAGTGTGCGCTTTTTACCAGAAATGATGGATTTGGCGGATAGACTAAAGGCTTTTGTTTTTCTCAGTCCGGTTTACGATTTTTATGGCTTACAGGGATTTTCTGTGGATTCTTTGCAGCATATTCGTTACTATTTTAAGCGTAAGAATGTGTTGTTGGATTTAGCAATGCTGGCTCTTATTAAATCAGGCGGGAATAATGTTTTGTTTCCTCGTTGCCGGGCAAAAGAAACTACTCTGACCATACTTCCCGATGGCAGCCGTGTTTCGCCCTGTTATTTTAATCAAAATGGTATCCAAGGCAAAGAAGCTACCTGTTCTTCTTGCATGCGTTGGCCGTATATGTTACCATCGCTAGCAGCTGGATTTGATAAGTATTTTTGGCTCAATCAATATTCAGAAATGATGAACCAATTTAAAAGGAGGAAAAGTTTATGAAGATTGTAATGCTTAGCCCGTTTTTTTATCCCCACACCGGCGGAACCGAGAAATATGTTAAAGACTTATCCACGGCCATGGTAAATGCTGGCCACGAAGTAACAGTAATTTGTGCTAACCTCCCAGCCGAAAAAAATGCTCCGGCTGAAGAGCAGATGGGTAATTTTAAGGTGATTCGTTTACCTGCAAGCCTATGGTTTGATTATCTCCCAGCTACCAAACAAAAATTCGATATTAAAATATTAGAAGGTTATGACATTGTGCACTGTCATGTCCCGCCTTTTGGTTTCTTGCGTGAAGTGATTGGTAAAGTAAAACAACCTGTAATTGTAACTTATCATTGTGATGTGACTGTTTCTGAGAAGTATTATGGCTACAAGGTTCCCGAATTCCTAATTAAAGCAGTTGAAAAGTCGGCTAATGTGTATGCTCGCATGCTGCTGAAAAAAGCTGATGCAGTTTACAATACCACCAGAACTTATGCGGAGACTTCCCCCGTATTAAAGTATGTTCCCAATGTCCGCAATATTCCCATTGGTTTGTTCCATGAAGCCATGGATGATATGCAGAGAAAGCTTGGTCTGTCCGAAAAAGATAAGAATCCACGCCAAATATTATGGTTAGGTCGGATGGCTGGGAACAAAGGCTGTGATTATACTGTAAAGGCTATGCCCAAGATATTAGCCAAATTTCCTGATACCAAGTTAGTCATTTGCGGTGATGGGGAAGAGAAAGACTATATTAACCGCATAATTGATGAATTGGGAGTGCGTAGTTCAATTGAGATATTGGGTACGGCCACTTTTGAAAAGTTGGTTGAGCTTTATCATAATTCACTGGTTTATGTTTTTCCATCGATCAACCGGCTTGAGGCTTTTGGTATCGTTCAGCTTGAAGCTATGGCCAATAGTACCGCGGTTATTTGTACGGATATCCCCGGACCAAATGCGGTGATGGAAGAGGGGAAGACCGGTTTAATAATTCCAAAACAAGATCCAGATGCGATTGCCAATGCAGTTATTTCTCTCCTTGCTGATCCTCAAAAGGCAATTGAAATGGGCAAAGCTGGTCGTCGTATGGTGGAAGAAAAATACGAATGGAAGACAATTGCTGGACAAGTTGAAGATTTATATAAAGAAGCGTTAGCTAAAAAGAAATAATTATAGAGCAATTAACGATAAAATATTTTTTTTCAATTGGTTCTCATCTGAGATAACAAACCGTCTCTAGTTTTAGTTGGCGTAAAACAAAATATTGCGTTTAAATCAACTTGATATTTTTGTTGTGCAAATTTAAGGTACCCCCCCCAAATAAAGTAAAAATCACTAACTTTGTCCTCCCCTGTAGAGGTGTAGGCCATGTTTAATATTTCTGCACTTTTTTGGGGAGATATTGAAGCTAGAGCAATTGCAGCTTTTTTTCGCATGGTAACGGAACCTATTTGAAAAGTAGTAGCACTATAAAGCATTGGGTTAAACTCAAACCGATTATAAAAAGCCATCCCATTATAATCACCCAAAATGGCCTGCACTACTGCATCGTGATTTTTTATACTTAGCAATAATTTGGCCAAATCTATATTTACATCTTTGAGCGAAACCGCTAGGACATCAAGCATTTGAGTGGCTTGGATATTAACTGCGGAAGCTAGAATTTTGTCTTCGGAAGCACATTGGAAAACACGATTTATTGCGCATCTGGGATGAACATACCAAAGTACATATGGTAAAGCGGCAGTTGGAATTTTTTCTGTTATAAAAATTAGTTGAGATGTAGTAAATAATTCACGCTGTTTTTCTGTGCTGGCATATGGATCAACCTGGAAATTGAGTACCCGGCAAATCATTTCCCAGTATTTATTTTCTTGCAAATGAGAACTATCCCTTAGAGTTTCAGAACATAAAAAATCAGCTATGTCTTCTAAATATTGGCCCGCATCTTTCCGGGCAGTTATTTCCATTTCTAAGGACTTTTCGTGGTAGCCATTTGCCCAGGCTGAAGCGGCAGCAAAGCAGGTAAAATGATCTAATCCATTTTCTTTTAAGATTTGTTTGCGGACGTTGCTTTCAGGTTTCATTCTTAAAGAAAAATAATCTATTCCTTGGGCAGCTAATGGGAAAGCAAATGCGATTCTATGTATAAACAGTGAATTCATATATTTCGTTATCGATGGTATAAATGCTAAATTTCAGCTTCTTTTGTTGTTTTCAAAATGTTATAATCCAAAAAGGTACTAATTAATGAAAATCCTAGTCACTGGCGGAGCAGGGTTTATCGGTTCCAATATCGTTGATGCTTATATTGAGGCCGGTCATGAAGTTGCGGTAGTTGACAATTTAACCACTGGGAAGCAGTCGAATCTTAACCCCAAGGCAAACTTCATCAACCTAGACATTCGTGATGAAAAACTTTCTGCAGTTGTCCGTGATTTATCACCTGACGTCATAAACCACCTGGCTGCACAGATTGATGTCCGGAAATCGGTTTCTGAACCAAAATATACGGCTGAAGTAAACGAAATCGGCACCCTAAATCTGCTGGAAGCTGCGGTTAAAGCCAAAGTAAAAAAAGTTATTTTCTCTTCTACTGGCGGAGCGATTTACGGTGAAGTTAAAGATAAAAGCGGTGCTAAGGAAACTCACCCTCAGGAGCCTATTTCCCCCTATGCCATAACCAAACGAACGGCTGAAATGTATCTTTATGCCTATAAAGTAAACTTCGGATTAGATTATACTGTTCTGCGCTATGGGAATGTTTACGGCCCCCGTCAAGATCCATTGGGTGAAGCCGGCGTAATTGCTATTTTCTGTGGAAAATTACTTGAAGGGAAATCCCCCTATATCTATGGTGACGGAAAACAACTCAGAGATTATGTGTATGTTGGGGATGTTGCCCGCGCCAATCTTTTAGCCTTAAAAAAAGGCACCAATCAAATTTTTAATATCGGGACAGGGAAGGGAACCTCGGTTAATGAGTTATTTGCCATATTAAAGAATCTTTTAAAATTCAAAGATAATGCGATTTATGCTGATGCTAGAGCTGGGGAATTGTTTAGAAGTGTTCTAAACGTTTCAAAAGCTAAAAAAGGCATCGGCTGGGCACCCAAGGTAGATATTAAAAATGGGCTCAAAAGGACTTTAGTTTGGTATGAATAAAAAAATTCTTTATTTGTTTTCTGATACAGGTGGTGGGCATCGCTCGGCGGCTACGGCCATTGTCCATGCAGTAGAGCACGTCTATAAAAAAGAAATTAAACAGGAAATGATCGATGCTTTTTCTCAGTGTTCAGGCTTTCTAAACATTTTTGCCAAATTATATGCACCAGTTATTAAATACACCCCCAAACTGTGGGGACAATTGTATTATTGGCTGGATGATCAAAAGAAATTAGAAATGCTCGAAAAGATTTCGGGCCCATTTATTTTAAATGAGTTAAAGAAACTAATTGAGGAAATGGATCCGGATGTAATTGTTTCGGTCCATCCGATGGTAAACCACTTAACCATTAATGCAATTCGCCAGACGGGTAAGAAAATTCCATTTATTGTAGTTATTACTGACCCCGTTACTTTACATCGGGCTTGGATTGTTCCTGACGTAGATTTAACCATTGTTGCGACCGATGATGCCAAAAAGCTGGCCATGCAATACGGTATGCCGGAAGAAAAAATAAAGATTTGTGGAATGCCGATCGATCCCAAATTCTTTCTTAACACTCCCTGGAAACAAAAAGCCCGCAAAAAAAGTAAGTTGAAGCCAGATTTATTTACTGTTTTGATGATGGGGGGGGGTGAAGGTGCGGGTAGAATGGACGAAATCATTGAAAATCTTAACCAGCTTGATCTAAAGATCCAAGTGATTGTAATTGCTGGGCGCAACAAGAGCCTTGAACAAAAGCTAAAGAAAGATATTTCTAAATATAAATTTCCGCTAAAGGTTTACGGTTTTACCGACAAAGTTCCTGAGATCATGGCTGAATCCGATTTAATTGTTACCAAAGCCGGTCCTGGGACAATTGCTGAAGCCATGGCGATGAATTTGCCGATTATTATCACTTCTTGGCTGCCAGGGCAAGAAGAAGGGAATGTGGAATATGTTACGCGTGAAAATGTGGGAAAAGTAAGCCAAGACCCTGAAAGAGTGGTAGAAATGATTCAAGAAATAATTACTAATAATAAAGTATTTGAAGAAATGAAGGCCAATATCCTCCGAGCCAGCCGTCCTCAAGCAGCAATGGACATCGCCAAAGAAATTATAGCCTATCTATGATGTCTTGCTTTTCAATCAAAAGAATATTTCAAATAGCACTATTCTTTCATTTTTCATTTTTAATTTTCAATTTTTCATTTGCCGATGAGGTATATTTGCGCGATGTCCCCGAAGGCCACTGGGCCAATGATGCGGTATATCAAATGGTGCGTTTGGGAGTTACCGGTGGATTCCCAGATGGAACCTACCATGGAGATCGGGCAATCAATCGCTTTGAAATTTCTTCTTTTTTATCAAAGCTTAATCGTTCTTATTTAAAGCAGAGTGCGTATAATAAGAAAATTGTTGAAGAATTAAAAAGTGAAGTGGCTCTCCTAACGTATAACGAAAGCCCGCAATCGGGGAAGGTGGGATTTTTTGGCTCTTTTGAGGGGAGGTTTAGGCAGTCTTTTTCTCCTTCTGTGACCCAAGCTGATTATCGCTTGAAACTATCGGCGTCTAAATTGATTGATCGGGAAACCGCTTTAAAAATCAATTTGGACACGATGGATACCGGTTATAATATTCAAGGAGTCCGGGATATTTCAACTACTTTGTTTGACGCTAAAGGGACTACTCGTCTTTGGGGAATGGATTTGAGTATGGTTTTGGGGCCAGGCAAACAACTCCATACCGAACCGGCGGGAATGTTTCCGAGCGAAAACAATATTTATTATATGCGGCCGAATAGTGCGCTTGAATTGTCCGGTGCAGCAAAAGGTTTTACGCTGTCTTCTGCCTTTGTGGCAAGGCAGGTTACTCCATCGGGAGAGGTGGGGGTGCAAGAACTCAATGCAAAGTTGGCTTACGTTTTCGGTAAATGGTTGGTTTATCTCCAGCCACATTATGTCTTTGGGAATGACTCGCACGATTATCGAGCAGAAACTGGCCTGGTTTTTACTCCATCCGATAAAATGATGACTAATTTAGTATTGGCTCTTGGCTCTTCTCATAACACGGTTAGCGGTTTATATGCTAAATTTGAACAAAAAATGTTGGATCCCCGCAAAACCGGTACGCAAATAACATTAAGAATAGATGCGGTGGGAAGTAATTATCGAAAAGAAAATTTAGATAAGTATGAATTTTTAGATGTTAACAATTTCGATCGTTTGTTTTTGGATGGAACGATTGATGTTGGACTAAGTTTAAAGCAAAAATTGTACCGGGAGTTCTTTTTAGAATTTAAAAGTGATTGGGTGACCGATACTCGTCTGCGTTATGGTGAAAATTATCCTGGAACTTATTTGGAATGGGAAGGAGCTCTTGGATATTCATTCGCTAAAGACTCTAATCTTAATCTTTTCTATCGATCTTATAATGTGCCAAGTGGTATTGCTCAATTTGCTGATTTAGTTCCGGTTGTTTCAAGTTTGGTCGGATTGTCGGTAAAGTGTGGTTTTTAAGTTGCAAAGCAAATAGTCGAATGTTATAATTTGGGCGTCAAAGAAAGGTGAAAGGAATAACGTGAAAAGAAATTTATTTGTTTTATTTGTACTCTCAATCTTTATTGTTGCTCCATCCTTTGCTGCTACAAAATTTAAAGATGTTCCCGATAGTCATTGGGCGTCGTCTTCGGTTTACGATATGGTTCGCATGGGAATAACCAAAGGCTATCCAGATGGGACTTTTCGTGGCGACAAGAGCATTTCTCGCTATGAAACTGCGGTTTTTTTATCAAAATTATCCAAAAGTATCTCGATTGAAAGTGTCAATGCTGATCTTGCCTCACTCAAAAGCGATGTTTTAGCTTTGAAGAAGCAAAAAGAAGCTAGTGTTTTTTATGGTAATTATGAAGGAGATTGGAAAATTGCCAACTTGGTTTCGAGTATTGGTGGTTATAAAGCCACTGTTTCTAGTTACAGGTTAATTTCTGGTGTAAAACAAAAAATCAACGAAAATACCGATGTTGATATTAACTTAGATACCGAAGATTATGGTTATTATAATGATGGTACGGTTTCTCTCGAATCTTTAGCGGCTAATTTGCTGGTGATTGATTCGAAAATTAAACTAAATTTAGCTGATCTTGGTTTTAATAACCCAGTTACTTTGCAATTAACTTATGGGCCCGGACCCAAAAAACGCTCGCTTGATCCTACCCATGCTATCCCCAGTGATATTGGTTATGTTTATTGGCGTCCGCATACCGGAATAAAAGCTTATACTAATTTATGGGGATTTGATATTTCGGGTGGCTATATAGCCTTGGATAATAACACTACCGGCAAAATTAATACTAGCCAATTTACCGGTACAATTAACTATAAGATTGGTAATGTCCCTTGGTTAAACGAAATTAAATTAGATGCAACTGGCGATTACGTCTTTACCGGGATGTATAATCGTCCGGATTGCCGCAATACCCGGGCATCTTTGACTTTGGCTGCGCCGCTTGGCAGTAAAATTGATGCTGAAGGAAAAATTGCTGGTGGTGGTTCTACTCAAAGTTCATTGATGGTTGCTGGAAAATTGGATTTGAAAGATGTGTGGGATACTGGAACGGTTGCAACGCTACAATTTTCAAAAATCGGAGCCACCTTTATTGACCCTAATTTTACTGCGCAAGAGTTTTATTTTACTGGAGTTGATCCCTTTAATCGAGTTTTAGAAACTGGGACGGTTAATTTGGGGGGTAAGGTTGCTCAAATGTTGGATCCTAATTTCACCTTGGTTGGTAAGGGCGAAATTACTTTAAATAGCAATTACCAGTATGATACAACCAAAGGTAAGTTAACGGCTGAAGGTGGTATTTCTTACGCTATTGCGCCTAATACTTCGCTTGATGCTATGTATCGTATTTATCAAGACAAATCGGTCAGCGATACTTCAGACTTAGCTTCTTTAGGGCTTAATTACAACTTTTAAAGTGACGGCAATTATTGGCCAAAAGCTTCTGCGCTATCCCAGTATTGATTCAACCTGTGATGAAGCTAAACGTTTAATTTCTTCAGGCATTAGTGAAGGCACTGTAATTGTATCTTCTGAGCAGACAAAGGGAAGAGGAAAGCCTGGTAGTAGTTGGTTTTCCCCTGCTAATGTTGGTTTGTATATGTCTGTCATCTTAAAACCCTTCAAAAATCCACAGGAATTAATTCCTCTTACTTTATTATATGCGGAAGCAGTAGTTGAAACTATTTTAGAAATTTATCAATTAACTGCCACAATCAAGCATCCCAATGATGTGTTGCTTAATGGAAAAAAGGTTTGCGGTATTTTGGTTGAAAGGCTGAAAAATGGAGAATTAATTATTGGTATGGGGATAAATATCAATAATCCTGCTGGCTCTTTTCCAACAGAAATCGGCCAGACAGCCACATCATTATTAATTGAATCTGGGAGACAGATAAATATCTTTGATTTTGAAAACAATTTACTTTCCAAATTAAATTCACTCTATCTTGCGTATTTGTCGGGAATTTGCTAACATTTATTTATGAAGATAAGAGGTGTCCGTGGCGCAACAACTGTTCAATATAACCAACGCGAAGAAATTATTGTTGCTACTAAAGAACTATTGTTAGAAGTTGTGAAAGTAAATGCTATTAGCATTGATGACATAGCTTCGATTTTTTTTACAGTAACCAAAGATTTGGACGCCGAATTTCCAGCTGTTGCGGCACGTGAGCTTGGTTGGAATGATGTTCCTTTGCTGGACGCCACCGAGATCCCAGTCAGTGGCAGTTTGGCAAAATGTATTCGGGTATTAATCCATTTAAACACTGACAAAAGCCAAAAAGAAATTAAGCACGTTTATTTAAAAGAAGCTGTAAACCTCAGGAGGTAAATCTACATGATTATTATCATGCGTCCCGATGCTACCGAAAAGCAGATTGACCAAGTGGTTGAGAAGTTAAAAAAACATGGCTTTGGAACTCATTTGTCCAAAGGATCCGAACGAACGGTGATTGGGGCGATTGGAGATAAAAGTGCCATTCAACTGGAAGCTCTCCAAATGTTGCCGGGCGTCTCAGAAATTGTGCCCATTCGAAAACCGTATAAATTAGTCAGTCGCGAGTTATATAAAACCGACACTATTGTCAAAGTTGGCGACAAAGTAAAAATTGGAGCCGGGCAAAAGCTATGCATAATGGCTGGTCCTTGTTCGGTGGAGGGCAGGAAAGAGTTTATGGAAGTAGCGATTGCTGTAAAAAAGGCTGGGGCAACCATGCTGCGAGGTGGAGCCTTTAAACCGCGCACTTCTCCTTATGCTTTCCAGGGACTCGGGGAAGAAGGGTTAAAAATTATGGCAGAGGCTCGGGAAAAGACCGGTGTTCCTTTTGTCACCGAGGTGATGGATACTCGGGATGTAACCTTGGTTGCCAAATATGCTGATATGCTACAAATTGGTGCGCGCAACATGGCTAATTTCAATTTATTAAAAGAGGTCGGTAAAACCAAGAAGCCAATTTTATTAAAACGCGGACCTGGATCAACGGTACAAGAATGGCTTATGTCGGCAGAATATATTTTTTCTGAGGGCAATAAACAAGTTGTTCTATGTGAGAGGGGTATCCGAACTTTTGAAACCGCTACTCGCAATACTTTAGATCTTAATGCGGTGCCTTTGGTTAAAAGATTAACCCATCTTCCCATCATTGTTGATCCTAGCCATGGAACGGGGGAATGGTATTTGGTGCCAGCGATGGCCAAAGCGGGGATTGCTGCCGGGGCGGATGGTTTAATGCTCGAAGTTCATCCTCGGCCGGAAGAAGCTATGAGTGACGGAGCACAAAGTCTTAAATTTGATACTTTTAAGCAATTGATGGAAGAGTTAAATAATGTTGCTAAGGCTGTGTCGAGAAAAATTTAGTTAATTCGCCAATTAATTTGTCTAATCCTTTATTGTTCAATGCCGAAATGATAATTGATGGTTGATGCTTTTCTAATATAAGATCGGGAACTTTCTGCATTAATTTATCAGCTTTATTAAAAATTGTAATCATGGGCTTATCAGCACACTTTAATTCTTCTAGTACGATCATTACCGCCCTTATCTGATCTTCATAATAGGGGTGAGAGGCATCAACTACATGCAAAAGCAAATCGGCTTCGGTTACTTCTTCCAGAGTTGTCCTAAAAGCTGCCACCAGTTGATGGGGGAGTTTTTGAATAAAGCCAACGGTGTCGGTTAATACAATTTGTCGTTTACTAGGTAAATAAAATTGCCGGGTAGTGGGATCAAGGGTCGCAAATAATTTGTCCTGGGTTAAAACTCCCGCATTAGTTAAAGCATTTAGCAAAGTTGATTTGCCGGCATTGGTATAACCAACTAAAGCAACTGCTGGAATTTGATTGCGGCGGCGGTTTTCGCGACGGATACTATGTTCATTTCTTAGCTTTTCAATTTCCTTTTTCAGGAGGCTAATCTTTTTATTGATTATTCGCCGGTCGATCTCAATTTGTTTTTCCCCCACATCCCGCAAACCGATCCCTCCCTTCTGGCGGGAAAGGTGTTCCCACATGCCGGAAAGACGAGGTAATTGATATTGCATTTTGGCAAGATCTACTTGGATTTTTCCTTCCCGGCTTTTGGCATGCTTGGCAAAAATATTGAGGATTAATTCGGTTCGACCTACGATTTGGATATCGAGTGCTTCCTCCAAATTGCGTTCCTGGGAAGGAAAGATCTCGCTGTCTAAGATCAGCATGTTAGCAGAAGTGCTTTTGATCATGGCTTTTATTTCGTCCAACTTGCCAGAGCCAACGTAATGGGTAATATCAGGCATTTGCCTTTTTTGCTGCATTCTGCCAACGACTATTGCTCCGGCTGTACTGGCAAGGCGTGCCAATTCTGCCATTGATTCTTCAATTGGAATATGGTTTTTGGAGGGTAAATCCACTCCTAATAGGATGGCTCTGTCTGGGTCATACATTAATGCCAATTATAGCATCTTATGCTATAATATAGGCGATTCGGGACCGACTTTGGGGGAGGAAGAAGACTACACAATGAGAATGTCGCGGCTCCTTTGTCCTACGCTCCGGGAAGATCCGGCTGAAGCCGAAATAGTATCCCACAAATTACTGCTCCGGGGAGGGTTTATCCGCAAGCTGGCTGCTGGAATCTATACCTATTTACCTCTTGGCTACAAAGTTTTGCAAAACGTCACCCAAATTGTCCGCGAAGAATTGAACCGCTCTGGTGCTCAAGAAGTTTTTATGCCAGTTTTAATCCCAGCGGAACTATGGCAAGAAACTGCTCGCTGGGAAGCCTATGGCAAAGAACTGTTTCGCATTGAAGATCGGCATGAACGCCAATTTTGTTTAGGCCCAACCCACGAAGAGGTTATTACGGATTTAGTTAAGACTTCAATTCGATCCTATAAACAATTACCGATTAACTTATATCAAATCCAAACCAAGTTTCGCGATGAGATTCGTCCAAGATTTGGTCTTATGCGTGGGCGTGAATTTATGATGAAAGATGCTTATAGCTTTCATACTTCAGAGGAAGATTTAGATAAAGAATATCAGAAGATGCATGATACTTATTGCCGCATATTTACTCGCATGGGACTGGATTTTAGAGTGGTTGACGCTGATCCCGGATTAATTGGGGGAAACTTTTCGCAAGAATTTATGCTGCTGGCGGACAGTGGGGAAGAAGAGATCTTAGCCTGCCCTAAATGTCAGTTTGCTATTAACTGGAAATCGTTTTCCAATGAAGGCGAACCTTGTCCAAAGTGTAATGGGGGAGCGTTGATCAAAAAGCGGGGAATTGAAGTTGGGCATATTTTTAAACTAGGAACCAAATATTCTGAAAAAATGAAGTGTATTTTTGTTGACGAAAACAATCAAGAGAAACCCATGATCATGGGTTGTTATGGCATTGGAGTTGGGAGGACGGCTCAGGCGGCGATAGAACAAAATCATGATGAAAATGGCATTATTTGGCCTCTGCCAATTGCCCCCTATAAAATAGCAGTTATTCCGGTAGATTATGCTGAAAAAGAGCAAAGGGAGGTGGCTGAAAAGATTTACGCCTCTCTTATAGAAAATAATTATACTGTCATTTTAGATGATCGACTGGATAGGGTTGGTTCCCGCCTAAAAGATATGGATTTGATCGGAATCCCTTTTAAAGTGATTGTAGGACCAAGGGGACTTAAGGAAGGGAAAGTTGAGGTTAAAGAAAGAGCCTCTGGAAAAGTTGAAATGGTGGCTATAAATAACTGTGTTGCTGAATTGAGAAAGGTTGTTAAATTACATAATTAAGTGTGTGGAATGAAAACTTAAAGTAGAATAGTATGATAGTAAAATCTAAGAAAATTAAATTGCAAACCAAGGGCAAAGAACAGGTAGTAAACGTCACCGATGAGGTGAAGCAGGCAGTTGCAGAAGCTAGTGTAAAAGAGGGGCTTGTTACCGTCTTTATCTATGGATCAACTGCTTCTGTTACGACAATTGAAAATGCCTCTTATTCGCATGAACAAACCTGGGGAGAAGATAATAGCAATGCACATCTTAATGCTTCTCTCATTGGTCCGTCGCTTACTGTTCCGATCATTGAAGGAGCAATCACCTTAGGAACCTGGCAACAAATAGTGGTAATTGACCATGATAATCGTTCTCGCGGCCGAGAAGTAGTAATCCAAATAGTAGGAGAATAAATTAATATGTGTGGCATTTTTGGAGTCTATAATTTTGCACCAGATGGTCCGGCAAAATTGACCTATTATGGGCTATTTGCGCTGCAGCATCGGGGACAAGAATCAGCTGGAATTGCAGTGTCTGATGGGAATGAAATCAAATGCCACAAAGGTATGGGGTTAGTTAACCAGGTGTTTAACGAAAAGCGCTTGCAAACTTTGCCCGGTAAAATTGCAGTGGGGCATGTCCGCTATTCAACTACAGGATCTTCTATCCTTGAAAATGCCCAGCCCATTATTTTTGAGAGCAAGTATGGAGTTATTGCCATAGCCCATAACGGCAACCTAGTTAACTCTGCCGACTTGCGAAATGAACTGAAAGAAAAAGGAATAGCTTTTGAAGGAACCACTGATACTGAGGTTCTTGCTCAGTTAATTGCCACTTCAAAGATGGAAAAAATTGAAGAAGCTGTGGTAGAAGCTGTCAAACAATGTAGAGGGGCTTTTTCTCTGATTATCATGACCAAAGATAAATTACTTGCCCTAAAAGATGCGCACGGGATTCGTCCTCTAAGCGTTGGTAAAACCGAAAATGGCTATATTTTTGCTTCTGAAACCTGCGCGATTGATATCATCGGTGCCCGGTTTATGCGGGATGTGGCCAATGGAGAGCTGGTGACGATTGACGAAAATGGTTTAACTTCAATGACTTGGCAGCGGGGAGAAACGGATGCTCTTTGCGTTTTCGAATTTATTTACTTTGCCCGTCCGGATAGTGTTTTAAATGGCAGGAGTGTTTATGAGTCAAGGGTTCAGATGGGAAAAATGTTAGCTGAAGAACATCCGGTTGATGCGGATATTATTATGCCGGTGCCTGAATCTGGTATTCCGGCTGCAATTGGTTTTTCTGCTGAATCAAAAATTCCCTATGGCGAAGGGTTAATTAAGAACCGCTACATAGGGCGTACTTTTATTCAACCCAGTCAAGAAATGCGGGAGATGGGAGTTAGAATAAAACTAAATCCTATCCGTGACGCGGTGCGTGGCAAAAAAGTGGTGTTGATCGATGATTCAATTATGCGTGGCACAACCTCACGCCAGATTATTCGCCTAATTCGTGATGCCGGTGCCCGTGAGGTGCACATGCGTGTTTCTTCTCCTCCCAATTTAAATCCGTGTTTTTATGGAATAGATACGGCGACCAAAGCTGAGCTGATTGCGGCTAATTTATCGATTGATGGTATCCGTAAATATTTAGAAGCGGATTCATTGGGGTACTTGAGTATACGAAGTCTAGTGAAGGCTATCAGTATGCCAGCCAAAAATCTGTGTATGGCTTGTCTGAATGGTGAATATCCAGTAAAGATTCCTGAAAAAATGCAGAGTTTAAAATTGTTTTTTAAATAAATGGAGGTGAAAGGTATGTCAGATTGTTGTTCGGGTTATCCAAAATGCCAAAAATGTGAAAAAGGTGATTTAATCCCATTGTCGGATTTTTCCAATAATGCGGTTTCTATCCGTTATAAAGCATGGGCATGCACCAATAAGGATTGCCGCTTTTTCATTGTGCTCCGTGGCGGAGATGTCTATTACGGGACCGCTAGTGCAGAAGCAGCAAGATAAGGAGTGAGGAAATGATAACATACAAACAAGCAGGGGTTGATATTAAGGCCGGGGCAGAGGTTGTTAAGAGAATTCAAAAAATTGCCAAAGGAATTGGCTTTTTTGCCGGCTTCTATCCTTTGGGATCCAATTATATTGTTGGGGCAGCGGATGGAGTTGGAACTAAACTTAAAATCGCTTTTTTACTCAATCGTCACGATACCATCGGAATTGATTTGGTCGCCATGAATGTTAACGATGTTGTTGTCAGCGGAGCAAAACCAATGTTTTTCTTGGACTATGTTGGTTGCCACAAAGTGCATCCCCCAACTATTGAAAAAATAATACGGGGTGTGGTTGCAGGCTGTAAAATGGCTGATTGTGAATTATTGGGAGGAGAAACAGCTGAATTATCAGATATGTATAAACCTGATGAGTACGATTTGGCTGGTTTTGTCTGTGGAGTGATTGATAAGAAAAAGGTAATTAATGGATCTAAAGTAAAAGTGGGAGATAAGATTATTGGAATTGCTTCTTCCGGTTTACATAGCAACGGCTATACTTTAGCCCGTAAAGTTTTACTCGATCATGCCAAAATGGACCTTAAAGCCTACAATGAAGATTTGGATAAATCATTAGGAGAAGAACTTTTAACTCCAACCAAAATTTATGTTAAATTGATGCTTGATCTGGTTAAGAAGTTTGAGATAAAAGGCATGGCGCATATTACTGGCGGCGGATTACTGGAAAATGTTGCCAGGGTTCTTCCTCCCAAAACCCAGGCGGTAATTGATCTTGGCTCATGGACCGTTTTGCCGATTTTTAAATTGATCCAAAAATTGGGTAAGGTTGAGCAAAAAGAAATGTACCAAACTTTTAATATGGGGATTGGAATGGTTATGGTGGTTTCTGCTAAAAATGTAGAAAAAGTGATGAAATACCTAGCCAAGCAGAAAGAAAAAGCTTTTATCATAGGTGCGATTGACAAAGGTAAGCAGGAAGTTATCATTATTTAATGCTAAATTTGGGTGTTTTAATCTCCGGCCGGGGCTCCAATTTGCAAGCTATTATTGATGCCTGCGAAAAGGGGGAGCTCCCTGCCAAAGTAGCAGTTGTTATAACCAATAATTCATTAGCTTATGGGGTTGAGCGTGCTAAAAAGCATAATATCCCTGTGCTGGCTATTGAGCCGAATCAGTTTAAAGATAAAAACACGTACGAACTAGAGATTGTTAAAATATTGCAACAGCATGCGGTTCAATTGGTTTGTTTGGCTGGCTATATGCGGATTATTGGTCCTGTACTGCTAGAGCATTTTCAGGGAAGAATGATTAATATTCATCCGGCTCTTTTGCCGTCATTTCCTGGATTGCATGGACAAAAACAGGCATTGGAGCACGGAGTTAAAATTTCAGGTGCAACTGTCCATTACGTTGACGAGGGCTGCGATACTGGCCCAATTATATTGCAGGCAGCTGTGACGGTTTTAGAGAATGATACCGAAGAAGGTTTGTCGCAAAGGATTTTAGAACAAGAACATCTATTATATCCGCAGGCGATTAAGTTAATTGCAGAAGGTAAAACAAAAATTGAAGGAAGAAAGGTGAGAATAATATGAAAAGAAGGCAAGTAAGGGCAAGTAAGGGCAAGGGAAGTAAAAGGGGGCAGAAGGCAAAGAAGGCAAGGAAGGTCGTTAGCCGTAGGCCGTTAGCTGTTAGTAATAAAAAGTATGCGTTAATATCGGTCTCAGACAAAACTGGTCTGGCAAAATTTGCGAGAGAGTTGAAGAAACAGGGTTATGCTATCGTTTCTTCCGGCGGAACGGCTAAGTTTCTGCGCAAAGCAGGGCTTAGAGTGACTGAGGTTTCGCAGTTAACCAAATATCCACATATGCTAGATGGAAGAGTGAAAACTCTGCATCCAGTTGTTTATGGTGGAATTTTAGCTGATCAAACTAATCCCAAGCACATGCAGGAAATTAAAAAGTATAAGATTAACCCTTTCAGTATCGTGGTTTGTAATTTATATCCATTTGAAGAAGTAACTAGCCGTAAGAATTGTACCTTAGCTGAAGCGATTGAAAATATTGATATTGGTGGCCCTAGTATGGTTCGTGCCTCCGCTAAAAACAACAAGTCTGTTGCGATCGTGGTCGATCCAGCTGATTACAATCAAATGGCTTTGGAGCTTAGAAAAAATAAAGGAATGATTAGCCATGAGACTCGTGAAAAATTAGCATTAAAAGCTTACAAACATACCAAACATTACGATACGATCATTGTTCGTTATTTGGGAGCAAATTTTGTTTGTGATGATAAATTTCCAACTGAGAAAGAAATTGTTTTAGAAAAAATCCAAGATTTGCGTTATGGAGAAAATCCTCACCAAGCTGCTGCTTTTTATCGTGAAGCTGGGGCAACTAGTGGGATTGTAAACGCCAAACAATTGCATGGCAAAGAATTGTCTTTCAATAACATAGTTGATATGGATTCTGCTTGGGCTTGCGTAAATTATTTTGCTGAACCGACGGTTGCAATTATTAAGCATAACAATCCTTGTGGTGTTGCCCAGGCAGGCACTATTCATGAGGCCTATAAAAAAGCTTATGAATGTGATCCAGTTTCAGCTTTTGGTGGAATTGTAGCTGCTAACCGGCGAGTAGATGAGTCTATGGCCAAAGAAATGGCGGGTATTTTTATCGAAGTTGTCATCGCTCCTGGCTATACACCTGGGGCCTTGGATATATTGCGTGAAAAGAAGAATATACGCATTATGGATATGGGGGAGCAGACGATCGGGAAAGCATTTGCGGGAATGGATTATAAACGGGTGAGTGGGGGAATGCTGCTGCAGGACCCTGATCTTGCTCAGTTAGCGGTTAATGAAGTAAAAGTTGTCTCAATAAAACAACCAACTCTGGCAGAAATGGAAGATTTGTTTTTTGCTTGGGGTGTCGTGAAATATATAAAATCCAATGCGATTGTCTTTGTTAAAAATGGTCAAGCAATTGGGATTGGTGCCGGACAAATGAGTCGAATTGATTCGGCAAATCTGGCAGTAAAGCGATCCCGATTTGACATTAAAGGGGCTGTCCTCGCATCAGATGCTTTCTTTCCTTTTGGCGATGTTGTAGAATTGGCAGCTAAACATGGTATCTCGGCAATTATTCAGCCGGGAGGATCGAAAAACGATCAAGATTCAATTGATAAGGTTAATGAAAATGGGATCTCAATGTTATTTACGGGACGCAGGCATTTTAGACATTAGGGAAAAGATATGAAAAAAGTTGGGAATTGGGGAGTTGGGTTTTTGGTTTGTTTTGGGTTCTGTTATTTGATCTTCGGATTTCCTTTTTTTAGTTGTGGGAGAGTGGATGTTACAACCACTTCATCAACTAGCTCAACAACCTCTTCTACTACGATAACTTCTACAACAACAATTACTACTACTTCTTCTACCACTACTACCACCACTACTACCAGTACAACAACTACACTGCCATATGTTGCTACTCCAACTTTTTCCCTGTCTTCAGGCTCCTACGAGGTAACAAGCCTTTATATAACAATCGAATGTGCTACAACTGGTGAAGTAGATATATATTATTCGCTTGATGGAACCATTCCTACCACTACGGAATCAACTTTATATTCTTCGCCTTTTTCGATTGAAGCATCAAAAATTGTAAGAGCGATAGCAGTTAAACCTGGAATGCAAAATAGCTTGGTTGCTACCCGTTGGTATGATCTTTATTGTTGGCAAGCTTTAGGCTCTGGCGTTAACAATACGGTGAACACACTGCTTTATGTTCCTTCTGAAGGCTGCCTATACGCTGGAGGTAATTTTACAACTGCAAATGGGGAGAGTGCAAAATATATCGCAAAATGGAATGGAACAACTTGGGCTGCTGTGGGTGGTGGGATGACAGCCGCCGTTTATGCTCTTACCTATGGAGAAAGTCCGGCCGCTCTCTATGCTGGAGGAAATTTCATTACTTCAGAAGGAACTACAACTAATAAAATAGCAAAATGGAATGGCACAACTTGGGAAGCTCTTGGAAGCGGTGTTGTTGGAAGTAAGATTGTTTATGCGCTTGCTTATGACGATATTGCCAATGCTTTATATGCTGGTGGAAGTTTTACCGCAATTGGTGGAAACAGTGCAAGTCGGATTGCAAAATGGGGAGGGATTTCATGGGAAGCGGTGGGTCTAGGAGCAGATAACTCAATTTTTTCTTTAGCAGTTGGATCTTCAGCAAATAACGTTTATGCTGGGGGGATGTTTACATCTGCCGGTGGCATAAGTGCCGATAAAATTGCGCATTATACTGGCAGTACATGGGAAGGATTAGGTCCTTATATCGATGATACTGTTAATACAAATTCCTTGGTTTGTGATACTGCTACCGGTGATTTGTACGTTGCTGTTGGTGATGCCGCAACTCATAAAATTGCAAAATATTCTGGAAGTACTTGGAGCGAAATATGGGGAGCAACTGATTTAGGAAGCCCCTCTACAATTGCCTATAATTCAGCTACCCAATCTTTATACGCCGGTGGAACTTTTACTTCTGTAAAAGGAGTCAGTGCTAATTATGTCGCTCGTTGGACGGGTTCAACTTGGGAAGCACTTGGGACCGGAATGAGCGGGACAACTGATGCTTTTGTTCTGGCATTGGCCTGTGATCCAACTACCAATACTCTCTATGCTGGGGGTTATTTTACTACGGCTGGAGGAGTTACCGTAAATCGGGTTGCAAAATGGGGGAAGAAAAATTAGTATAAAAGAATGGAGGAAATAGAGTGAAAAAAAATATTCTTGGAATGATTGTTGTTGGATTGATGCTGTCTTTTGCCGCGGTATCCTTTGCTGAGGCTCCAACTTTTCCTTATACCTATGCTTTTGGGGGTATGAGTGCTGGCTTTTACAAAGTGGGATCTCAAGAGGTTGGAACCCTTAATTGGCATCCGGATATTCGGTTTGGCTTGTTTAGCTTTGGATTTGATGTGAATGTCCCCTTTGGTGGAAATTCTTCTCCGGTGGGGTATCAAAATTTTGTTCTGCGCAATGTTGAATATAATGATGGAAGTAAGGGAATCCGTTACGGTGTAATTAGTACCATGACTTGGGGGAGTGGTCTTTTGATGAAAGATTATACAACTCTTAATCCGAGTGTTGTCATGCTGAGTAACGATCAAATGGGAGTTATTGGTTATATAACTCTTAGCGATACAATCGTAAAAGCACTTGCTACAAAAACCAGTTTATATGGTGTTAGGGCTGAAAAAAGGGTTAACCCGTTATTAACGGTTGGAGCATCGTTTTTATGTGATCATGACGGGGTTTTAATCCCGGCAACCGGCTTAATGCAAAAAGTTAATGGTTTAGGTGTTGACGCTTCGGTTCCCTTACCACTTAATTTTAATCTATATGCCGAGTTAGCCCAATTGATGCATGATGGGATTGGTTCTAACGGTTTTACTACTGGTTTTTCCTGGGGGCAGGATTTGCTGATTGCCAAAGCCAATTTTCTGGCTGAATATAGGATATTAGATAAAGGTTTTGCGCCGAGCTACTTTAATACAGAATATGAGTATAATCCAGTCAACCTAACTTCCCTAGAAGCTACTGGACAAGCCAAAAATGGCTACCTAGTTCAATTAAATGCTGATGCCTTGGGTCTGGCTACTTTAAAAGCGGTTTATGAACAGTACAACCAAAGCAATGGGGCATTCAATGGAACTCTGTATGCAAAACTCCCGCAAAATATTGAAGCATATGGCTACTATACCCAACCGACTTTTGTTGATTTTAGTTCTTTAAATTTTGAACAAGGAGCGATTTTGGGTGGCTGGTTAGCTTATCCTGTAAATCAATTTACCAAGTTAGTTATTAATTATAAGAAGGCTTATAACTCTTCAACTGCAAGGGTTGAGGAATCACAATATTACGAGGTAAGATTTAATTTTAATTAGGCTCTAAGAGTTTTTGCTTTTGAAGTTACGTCAATTACTTTTGATGCTTTGCCGGTTTTAACCTTGCCGGGCAAGGTATAATCAATTGCCGGCAGTTGTTTCTTTACTTCCTCAGCCGTTAACGCCGGTTTTTCTCCTGCAATATTAGCTGAAGTGGCGACAATTGATCCGCAAATTTTAAGCAGTTGTAATATTGTCCTGTGTTTTGGTATTCTGATCCCAACTTTATTTGTCCCGCCACAAATTAATTTTGGAACCAGTTTTGTTTTCTGAATAACTAAGGTCAACGGTCCTGGCCAATGCTTTTTGGCTAATTTTAATGCTTCTTTATTAAATATTCCGATTTTTTGGGCTTCTTTTAGACTTGCAACTAGAACCTGTAGTGGCTTGTTTCGTGGCCTTTTTTTAATCTTATAAATTCTGCGAATAGCTGTTGGTTGGCTTAATAAAGCCCCGATCCCAAACACCGTTTCAGTAGGGAAGGCGATAACTCCGCCGTTTGATAAAATCTCAGCTGCTTTCACCATATTCTTCTTCATTTTCCAATTATAGTATTATTGTCCCTTGTTTGCTATAATTTTGTCGATGGATGAAAAGATTAGCCCAACAAATAAAGAAAAAGGAAAGATATTTGCGCTAGTAAGCTCGATTGTTGTTGTTATACTTTTATCAATTCCAGCTTGTGGCTCCTTTGGCCTTTCTCTGATGTCCTTTGATGCCCCGGGATCTTCTTCCAATTTTATTGCTTGGTGGACATTTTTGTCAATTAACTCACTTTCGTTTATTTCTATTTTTTCTTCCATCTTTGTTTTTTATTATTTAATGTCAAAAAGAAAATATGCTGTTGTTAGTATGATAGCCTCATATATTCTGATTTTATTGATTTATTATATTGCCATGAATTCATTTATGTACTTTTTTATGTATTTAGATATTTACGGAATGATAGCGAGCATTTTTGGTATAGGTGGTTATTAATCAATGAATATTGTATTTTTAAGCATCATAGTATTTTAGCGTCTGATTTGCTATAATTTTTAAATGGATGCCAAGCTTCGCTTAGTTAAAAATCTCCTCGAAAAGAAAAGCTTCCGCCGGAAAGAGCAAAAATTTGTTGTTGAAGGACCGCATTTGGTGGGTGATGCCATTGATTCCATTGATTTTGTAATCTACACCAAGGACCAACCTCTTCTAAATCAACTGCTGAGAAAAAACATCCCCTGTTATAAAGCATCCCAGAAAGAATATAACGAGCTAACCGGAGTTGAAACGCCCCAAGGCATCTTGGCGGTGGTTAAAGAGCAGTCTTATCAGTTAAATGATGTTATTAAAGCTGGAAACCCATTAGTTGTTTTTTGTATTGATGTCCAAGACCCTGGTAATCTTGGAACAATTATTCGGACTGCCGACGCGGTTGGAGCTTCCGGGGTAGTTTTGTCTAAGGGAACAGTTGATCTGTATAACCCCAAAGTTATCCGCTCAACCATGGGATCTTTGTTTCACCTACCCATTGTGCAAGACGTTGAGGTTGAAGCGGCGATTACATTTTTCAAACAGCATAAAATCAAGCTAGTTGCGGCGGATCTTACTGGTGAAAAGAGCCATTTTGCGCTAAAATATGATTGTCCGCTGGCCGTTCTGGTAGGAAATGAAGGGGCGGGGTTATCGTCAGAGTATTCGGCTCTCTGTGATGAAAAAGTAAAGATTCCTATGCCCGGTAGGGCTGAATCTTTGAATGTTAGTGTTTCTACCGCGGTGATCTTATATGAAGCTGTTCGACAAAGGCTAAAAGGATAATGCAAGAAAAGATAAAACTAATTGAAAATGAGGCAATTCAAGCTATAAATAATGCCCAATCTATTCCTTCTTTAGATGAAGCGCGCGTTCGTTTTCTGGGTAAAAACAGCGAGTTCATGTCGCTTCTAAAATCATTAGGCGATCTTTCGGTGGAAATGCGTCCGCAGGCAGGCGCGCAACTTAACTCGGTAAAAAATAAACTTGAAAATGCCTTAAGGGATAAAAAAATAATTTTGCTGCAGCATGAACAACAGAAAAAGATTTCGGCCGAAAAGATAGATATTACCCTGCCCGGCAAGGGGATCCGCCGAGGAACCATTCACCCCATTACGCAAGTGATGGATGAGGCCAAAGCTATTTTTGGGCGGCTTGGTTTTGAAATTGCCGAAGGACCCGATATTGAACTTGAATATTATAATTTTGACGGTTTAAATATTCCAGCCCATCATCCTTCTCGCGATATGTGGTCGACTTTTTTTATCAAAGATGATGTTTTGCTTCGTACGCATACGTCACCAGTGCAGGTAAGGGTGATGGAAAAGAGAAAGCCGCCACTGGCGATTATTGCCCCTGGGCGAGTTTATCGACGTGATTATGATGCAACCCATTCGCCGGTTTTTTATCAACTCGAAGGCTTCTTGGTAGATAAAAACATCACCTTTGGGGATCTGAAAGGGACTTTAACTGAATTCTTGCGCCAGATCTTTGGCAAAGAAAAAAAAGTGCGTTTTCGCCCTAGCTTTTTCCCCTTTACCGAACCATCGGCTGAGGTAGATGTGGAATGTGTTTTGTGCCAAGGGAAAGGGTGCCGATTGTGCAAAGATACTGGCTGGCTAGAAATCTTAGGTTCTGGCATGATTGATCCCAATGTTTTTAAAGGGGTTAGCTATGACCCAGAAATGTATAGTGGCTTTGCTTTTGGCATGGGGATTGAGCGCATTGCTATGCTCAAATATGGCATAGATAGTATTCATTTGTTCTATGAAAATGATTTGCGCTTTTTGGAGCAATTTTAATGAGAGTGCCGATAGAATGGTTAAAAGAATTAGTTAGTTTTCGGGCCAATGCAGACCAACTGGCAGAAATGTTAACTATGGCTGGTCTTGAAACGGTTGTCTTGCCTGACGAAATAATAGATGTAGCTGTTTTGCCTAACCGGGCCGATTGCTGGAGCATTCTAGGAATCGCACGCGAGGTTTCAGCTTTAACCAAATTTAAATTAAAGCCGATTAAATACCGGGGAAAAGAATCAAATAGAAATATACATAAATTATTAAAAGTTACTGTGCGGGATGCAAAACTATGCCCCCGATACATGGCCCGTATGGTAGAAGATGTAAAGATTGGAGATTCGCCGGCTTGGCTTAAGAAAAGATTAGAGCTAGCTGGAGTGCGTTCCATAAATAATGTGGTTGACGTTACTAATTATCTATTGCTTGAAGTCGGCCAACCGATGCATGCCTTTGATGCTAGTTTAATTGCTGGAGGAGAAATAATTGTCCGTCGTGCAAACCCGGGTGAAAAAATTGATACATTGGATGGTGTTTCTCATGAGCTAACTGCCGATACTTTGGTTATTGCAGATAATGAAAAAGCGATTGCGGTAGCGGGGGTCATGGGAGCGGGAAATACCGAAATTAGTCAAGCAACTTCAACTATTGTTTTAGAATCAGCCTATTTTAATCCGGTTTCAATTCACAAAACATCCAAGGCCATCAAAACTCGCTCAGAATCATCGATTCGCTTTGAACATGGAGTTGACTTTGCTATGGTTGAAACTGCTTTAAATCGAGCGGCAGCCATGATTGCAGAGCTGGGGAAAGGGAGAGTATTGGGAGGCCAAATTGATATAAAGGGGAAGGTGGAGAAACCAACCATAATTGAATTAAGAACCGAAAAAATCAATCAATTATTAGGGGCAGCAATTCCTGACGGAGATATAAAAGCTATATTAACCCGTTTGGGTTTTAAAGTTGTTGGCAAAAAAGTAACTGTCCCTTCTTATCGCGAAGGGGATATTTATCGGGAAATTGACCTAATCGAAGAAATTGCCCGTATCTATGGTTTTAATCGTATTCCTGCTACTATGCCCTCAGCCGCTTTTCCGGGAAAAGAATTGCACAGCTTTGATAATTTTCGGAGCCAGGTGCTTGAAATTATGGTTGGTTGTGGATTAAATGAATGCCAAACCCACAGTATGATTGGTCCAAATGATCTAGATAAAATCGGTCAACCGCTTGAAAAAGCCATTCAAATTGACAATCCCATGAGCATTGAAGAAAGTCTAATGCGGACCAATTTGTTGCCAAGTTTAATGAATGTATTAGTCCATAATCTGAATCGTCAAATGGAAAATGTGCTGCTGTTTGAGATCGGTAAAGTATATTTGCCTTCTAATCAGAAGTTGCCGGAAGAAAAGTGGACGTTATGCGCGGTAGTTTGCGGATCTCCTTTGATGAGTGCTATGGATAAAGGCAAAGTCGATTATTTTTATCTTAAAGGGGCAATGGAAAACTTGATCAATTTGTTGAAGATTAGAGATCTTCATTTTGTGGAATCGAACAACTTACTTGTTCAGCCAGGTAGAGGGGCTGAAATTGAAGGGATTGGGATTGTTGGGGAACTACATCCGGCTATTCGCCAAAAATATGATATTGAATGCCCGGTATATTTTATGGAAATTAATCTGGATGTGCTTTTTATGAAAGCCGCCGGAGATAAACGTTATGTACAGCTTCCCCGTTTTCCATTTGTTGCCCGGGATATTTCTATGTTTGTTCCCAAAGACGTCCAGAGTCAAATGATAGGGGCATTAATTCGGCGGGTAGGGGGAGAATTGGTAGAAAATGCCTTTCCATTTGATAAATACCAAGATAGCTTAGCTTATCGGGTTATATATCGTCACCCCGAGCAAACGCTAACCGATGCCGAGGTTAATGCGTTGCATGCCGAAATTATTAAAGCGCTGGAAGCCAAATTGTCCGTGCGCGTTAGGTAATACTTATGGCCGATTTGTCCCCGATGGTAAAACAGTACCTCTCGATCAAAGAAAAACATAAAGACGCTATCCTTTTCTTTCGTTTAGGCGATTTCTATGAAATGTTTAATCAAGATGCCGAAATTGCATCGCGTGAACTAGATTTAGTCCTTACCGGTCGCGGGCAAGAAGATAATCGCATGCCGATGTGTGGTATTCCTTACCATGCGGCCGAAAACTATATTGCCAAATTAATTGCAAAAGGCTACAAAGTGGCTATCTGCGAGCAAACTGAAGATCCTTCCCAAGCAGTTGGAATCGTTAAAAGAGAAGTGGTACGAATCATCACCCCCGGAACGTTAATAGAATCTAATCTTTTGCCGGATAAGGCTAACAATTACTTAATGGCTGTAACATGTGAAAAAGGGAAATATGGGTTAGCTTATGTTGATGCTTCCACCGGGGAGTTTAAAGCCACGGAAATATTTGACGAAGCAAAACTGATTGATGAAATCACACGGATTGGTCCATCAGAAATACTGCTTTCGGATCTTATCCCGGAAGGGTTGTGTTCTAAATTGGCAGGGATTGCTGTTGTCACTCAATTTAAGGACACTTATGATATAGAAACGGCGGAAGAAGAATTAAAAATATTTTTTAAGCTTAAATCCCTTTCTGCCTTCGGTTTGGAATCGGTTAAAATGGCGTGGGGTGCGGCGGTTGCCATTATTAATTATTTGAAAGAAACTCAGAAATCATCACAGGGCCACATTAACTGTTTACTACCTTATAAAACTGCCGATTTTATGTTTATTGATGCATCTACGCAGCGGAATCTTGAGATGGTTCAGACGATTAAGGATAAATCTTTTAAAGGTAGTTTGCTGTGGGTGCTAGATCATACCAAAACTGCGATGGGAAGCCGGCAGCTTAAGCAATGGTTGCAACAGCCATTGCTGGATGATAAGAAAATTAAGCAGCGGTTGGTGGCCGTTAATGAGTTTTTCAGTAATGCAGTTCTGCGAGCGGAAATTGGAATCGAAATTAAGCAAGTATCTGATATTGAAAGAGTAGTCGGGCGAATTGCGACCGCTTCTGCCAATGCGCGTGACTTGATTGCTTTGAAGGAATCTCTAAGCAAGCTGCCAAAATTGAGATCTTTGCTGGCTGATTGCAAGACGGAAATGTTAAGCCAGTTAAAAATGGCCGAAGAAGGAACGGAAAAATCCTTTCTTCAATTACTTGATGCCTCAATAGTTGATGATCCTCCAATTGCTATAAAAGAAGGTGGGATAATAAAGCGTGGATTTAATGTTGAGCTAGACGAAATCAAAAGTGCAGCCAGTGATGGAAAAAAATGGATTACGCAATTAGAAGATGACGAAAGAAAAAAAACCGGTATAAAATCACTAAAGGTGGGGTATACCAAGGTATTTGGTTATTACATTGAGGTGACGAATAGTAATCTATCTGAAGTTCCTCCCAATTATATCCGCAAGCAGACCTTAGTTAATTGTGAGCGATTCATCACCCCGGAGTTAAAAGATAAAGAATCGTTTATCTTGAATGCCGATGAGCGTATGAAAGAAATGGAGTATAAAGTCTTTTGTGATGTCCGCGGCAAGGTTGCAGAAAGTACGGTTTTTCTGCAGCAAATAGCTCATATTCTGGCTGAGATTGATGTTTTATTGTCCTTTGCTGAGGTGGCAGTCGAAAATTGTTACTGTTTCCCTCAGATTACCAGTTCCCCTGATATCCGGATAACCGCATCCCGCCACCCGGTGGTTGAAAAAATGGTAGGCGAGCACCAATTTGTACCCAACGATGTTGTCTTTGATGAGGAATGCCACTTTATGCTGATTACTGGCCCTAACATGGCCGGGAAATCCACTTACATGCGCCAAGCAGCATTAATCTGCTTAATGGCTCAAATTGGCTCATTTGTGCCAGCCAATAAGGCTGAAATATGTATAGTTGACCGCATCTTCACCCGGATTGGGGCCATGGATGATATTTTTTCAGGCCAATCCACTTTTATGCTTGAGATGACTGAAACGGCCAATATTTTACATAATGCTACCGCTAACAGCTTAATTATTCTAGATGAGATAGGGAGAGGGACGGCAACTTTTGACGGAATGTCAATTGCGGCGGCGGTGGCGGAATATATTCACACAAAAATAAAGGCTAAAACTTTATTCGCCACCCATTACCATGAAATTACGCAATTGGCCGAAAAACATCCTAGGATGAAAAACTATAATATATTAGTTAAAGAAGCTGGTGATCATATTACGTTTCTGCATAAAATTGCTGTAGGCCCAGCGGATAAATCTTACGGTATCCAAGTGGCTAAGTTAGCTGGTTTGCCCAAAGAAGTAGTAGAGCGTTCCAAAGAAATCTACGCTACGCTTGAAATGGTAGAAAATGATCTGGGACAACAGCAAAAGCCAACCTCGAATATTAAACCGCGTAAAATAAAACCTCAATCGCTGGACCAAGCGAGTTTATTTTAATTAGCTAAAAATTGGGTTTTTCTGTACTGGTTGGCAGGCCATCTCCTTCTTGATAAGCATTGTTGGTGATATTAACTTGATTAGTCCCATCCCCACCCATCTTGTATACTTGAATATTTCCGTCTCGATCAGAGAAGAACAGAATTTGACCATTGGGTAAGTATTGCGGCTTAAAATTTTTACTAGCTCCAATTGATGTTAATCTTGTTAGATTTGATCCATCAATGTTTACGGAATATACCTGATACGTCCCAGTACGATCGGAATGGAAAACTACTTTTGTGCCGTCATAAGAGATCGATGGTTCGCCATTATTTGAAGAATAACCACTATTACTTAAATTAATTGCTCCAGACCCATCTATGTTTCTTACCCAAACATCAGAATATCCACCTCCCCACGAAAAATAAACAAATTTTGTACCATCGCGACTAATGGTAGGGTAATAATTGTTGTACTGTCCCTCTGCCGATGTCAAGCGAGTAACTGAAGATCCGTCGATGTTGGCAATATAAATATCTTCTAATGTGCTTCGTCCTGTAGCAGCATCGGAATTAAAAAGAAAATGATTATTGTCATTTGGTACAAATTTGGGACCCCAAGTATCTGCCCCGATAGAAGTTACCCGCGTTTGGCTAGAACCAGTCATGTTCATTTTCCATATTTGCAGTGTGCCACTTCTTCCTGACGCAAATAGAACCTTTGAGTTATCTGGAGAAATTGAAGGTTCAATATTATATGATGATCCATAGTTGGTTAAATTGATTTTGTTGCTACCATCATAATTCATGGAAAATATTTCAGGAGTAGAATTCGCATTACAAAAAACAATTTTCGATTTGTCAGAAGTAAAAAATGGGGCACTGGATAAACCATCCGTAGTTAATTGGGTTCGGCCTGATCCGTCAAGGTTGATGGTAAAGATGTTTGGATTACTTCCTTCATAACTACCGGCATAGGTAATCATAAACGTTGCCGGATTAAAAGTGGTTGAGGTTGTGCTAGTAGAAGTAGAGGTAGAGGTAGTAGAGGTAGTGGTTGAGGTGGTTGTTACAGTCGTTGTCGTAGTTGGTGCAGCTGTGGTTGTGGTTGGAGCTGCTGTTGTCGTGGTTTCTGTAGTTGTAGTGGTGGTTGTGGTGCCGGTAGTGGTTGTACTGGTGATAGTCGTAGTTGTTGCAATAGAAGTGGTGGTTGTGGCTGGATTTGCCGTACTTGCACAGCCGGTAGAAAGGTACAAGGGACAAGTAACAAGAAACAAAAAAATGAATATAGCTACCAAAGAGTAATATTTTTTCATGGCTTCCTCCTGATGCTTGAAATTATATACCTGTGGGAGGTAAATGCAAATGCTTTTTAATCTCTTCCCAACTACTCACACGAATCACATTCGCATGCTTAATTGGCTTTTGGTTCCAGGGCTGGTTAAAGAGCAGAATTTTGCCACAATGTTTCGAGAGCGTTTCGCATTCTTCCAAATTATCTTCAATAAAGATATCTGGCAAAGAGACCTTTGTATGCTTAGTCGTTTCCTTAGCGTGATGCAGCTCGTGGTAGGGGATATTATGCTTCTTCAACCAATCTTTGGTTTGCCGGTTAAAGAGGGAGAAGCGACTGGTTACAAGGTAGATAGAGTTTTCGGGATGAAGATGGCGAATAGTTTCTGCGGCGCCATCGATTAAAGTGACTGTAGTCATCACTTTATCTTGCCAGGCTTTTAAAAAATAAAGCCACATTTTTAGTTTTTGAGTGCGCATAATACGGACAGTTTCATGAGGATCCACTTTCCTACCCATAAAGCCATCAAAAAAATGGCGCAAATCCTGGTAAGTGTTTGCAATAACGTTATCAATGTCGATGCCGATTTTCATTTTAATAAAGCACCAATAATTCGCCTCTTTTATCTAATACCCGGGCAAAAGATTTGACTCTTTTATACTCTGCAGGGCTGGTAATGCAATACCCTTTTCTCTCGTAAAGGAACGAAACCACTTGGTTGTGGTCACTTAAAAAGATAATTGGTTGTTGGTTATAAAAAACAATTCCTGGGCGGTTGCCGGCATCAAAGACCGCGATTTTTTGTCCGGCTCTGATATTTTTGGCAATAATTTGGCCCATTTCTTTTTCGCCTTTATATTGCTCAACTGTGGGAAGGGTGAGGGTGGCAAGAATTAGGGTGATGATAAAGACGGTAAGCGGCAAGGTATAAAAAGATAGTTTGTATTGTTTGATAAAAAAGGCCACGATTGAAAGGGAACTGCCTCCAATTAATACCCCAGCCAGGAGTTGTAGTTGCCACATTTGGTCAGCGTAAGGCCCGGCATATTGTCCGCTACCTAGAATGATAAAAGCAATAATAATCAAAGCGACAATAACAGCCAGCAGAGCATTGGCAATTGCCATCCCTTTCCACAACTTGCTGCTTTCTTCTCTCCCAAAATCGTCCCATAACTTGGCGACCATAATAGCTAAAAAGGGATATAAAGGCAGGACATAGTTGGGCAATTTGGTTTTAGCAATTGAAAAGACGATAAATACGGGAATGATATAGCAAAGAGTGAGGAGTTGGGGGTTGGGAGTTTGGAGTGATAGATTTGAGCGTGCTTCTTTCCATGTCCGCATAAAAGCGTAAAAGATAAAATGGGACCAGGGAGCAAAACCTAAAATTAACGCTAGAAAATAATAATACCACGGGCCGGGATGGCCAGAAACCACTCCTTGGAAACGAGAAAGAAAAAGAAAACCCAGCACAAATTCGGTGAATTTGGCTCCATGGATAAACCATTCTGCAATATACCAGGGAGCGGCGATTAGAAGATAAATTATGATCCCAGGAAATATTTTCATTTCCTTATATCGAGGAAGTTCTTTTCTAATTAAAAGAAAAAGAAAAATGGCAAAACCCGGGAGAGCAAGGCCAATTATTCCTTTTATTAGTGAAGCAAAAGCGGCAGCAATATAAAAGCCGTAGTAGTACTTGGGCTTATTTTCGGTGTAGCCAACGTGGAAGCAAAGGAACGATAAAGTTAAGCATAAGGTTAAAACAATATCTAACTCAGCGATGCGAGATTGGATCAAAAACTGAAAAGCTGTCATTGCAATTATCCCTGCATAAAAACCAACTTTTTCATTGTAAAACTTCTTACCCATCCAGAAGGTTGCGATGACGGTCATTACTCCGCATAAGGCTGCCCAAAAACGGATGGAAAATTCATTGAATCCAAAAATATAAATTGCTATCTTAGCCAGCCAAAAGTAGAGAGGGGGCTTGTCAAAAATAATTGCTCCATTAAAATGCATAGTTATCCAATCGCCCGTTAGGCCGATCTGTTTGATGAATTCTCCATAAGTGGTTTCCGCGGCATTATAAAGAGAGAAAGATCCAAGCTTAAAAAAGAACAACACTGCACTTAGCAAAAGTAAAACGATCATTGGGTTGAGTCTTTTAAGCACGAATTACCCTCCCTCCACCATTCTTTTGGTCTCATAACTATTAAAAAAGATTGCCCATTGGTCTGGATTGTTTAAAATAAAACTCTCATAAATACCAATTACTTTTTTTACGGTTTCATCGCGATTGGTGGGTGAAATAAAAAGCAGATCATGAAAAGTAATTAGGTTTTTGCCATTTTTTTTGCGGCTGGTTACGGGGACTATGGCACAACCAGCTCTTTGGGCAAGGGTAAGCCAGCCGGAAGCCATGGGAACTTCTTTGCCTAAGAATTGCCGTTTTTCGTAGCGGCTTTCCAATGCTCCAGTATCAATTAGGATCCCGGCAAATTCATTTTTCTTCATTACTTTTAGAGATTCAGTAAACATGTCTTTTTCCAGCACATTTATCAGCTTGCCGCCACCTACGACTCGAGCACGATTGAGGGGATCAAAAATTGGCTCATTGGCTTTTAAGATGCTATTGATCGGGTATCCTAAACGGGAAATAACGCTGGGAGTAATTTCGTAATTGCCAGCATGCATGGTTAGCAGCAGGGCTCCCTTACCAGCCGCGCGGGCTTTGGCCAAATTCTCTGCTCCAATTATTTCATTCACCGCAGAGAAGTGTTCAGCTCTAAAATATGGGAGGCAAATAATCTCAAACAGGGCATAAGCGGTGTTGGTTATTAATTGATTGGCATTCTGCTGGGTCGCTTTTTCAGGCGGTAATATTAACGCCATATTTTTTTGCACCATGCGGGCAATACTGGTTCTTTTTACGATAAAAGCAATCAAGCGGGCAGAAAGGCCCATTATATAAAGAGGTAATTTGCCAGGTAAAAAAAAGATTAACCAAAATTTAAACTGAATGATTTTAATTAGCCAAAGCATATTTATTCGGGCTTATCCGCTGTAGATTTAAACTGTATTTCATAAAAGTGCCTATAGAGACCATCTTTCGCCATTAATTCTTGATGTGTGCCGCACTCAGCAATGATGCCATTATCAATAACAATAATTCGATCCGCTTTTTCAACTGTATAAAGGCGATGGGCAATGATAAAGGAGGTTCGTCCTTCCATTAACCGGTCGAGCGCCTCGCGGATAAGGGTTTCGGTCTCTGCATCCAGGGAGGAAGTAGCTTCATCTAAGATTAATATCCTAGGATCGCGTAAAATTGCGCGGGCAATGGCGATGCGCTGCCTTTCTCCTCCGGATAAATTGGCTCCTCTTTCTCCAACTTGCGTATTATAACCTTCAGATAATTTTGTTATAAAATTATGAGCATTAGCCAATTGAGCAGCGGCAATGATTTCATTTTCCGAAGCTTCGGGTTTTCCGTAGGCAATATTTTCGCTAATCGTTCCGCGGAAGAGACTGATTTCTTGCGGAACAACCGCAATTTGGCGGCGCAATGATTCAATTTTCACATCCCTTACATCCATGCCATCAACCAATATTTTGCCAGAAGTAGTTTCGTAGAAGCGGAAAAGAAGATTTACAAGAGTGCTTTTTCCAGCGCCAGTTCGTCCTACTAAAGCAATTTTTTCTCCCGGCAAAACGCTTAAATTAATATCTTTTAGTACGTTTTTTTGATTATAAGCAAAAGATACATTTTGATATTCAATTTTCCCAAGGATACGGGGGAGAGCTACAGCATCTTTTGCGTCTTGTATCGATGGCTTAATGTCAAAGACTTCATAGATCCGCTGGGTAGAAGCCAACCCTTGCTGCAGGATCGAAAACGCTTTGCTAAGAGTATTGCCCGGATCGGTCATTATTCCCAAAGCGGTAGCAAAGGAGATCAAAGCGGGTAGAGTTAATCCTCCCTGGATGATTTCTATGCCGCCATACCAAACAATGCCCACTACGGCGGCAGTTTGCAACAAGGCAATTACCGGACTTTGGGTGGCTAAAATTTGTACTGCGCGCATGTTAATATTAAAAGACTTCTCGGTTTCTTGTTTGAATTTTCCAATTTCTTTTTGTTCCATCGAAAAAGATTTTACGACTCTGATTTGGGAAATAGTTTCTTCAACATGAGAAGTAATGTCGGCCGCTTTTTGCTGAATTCCTTCGCTGATTTCACGGATTTCTTGCGCAAAATACCGAATGACTTGAATAATAAGCGGGAGAGCAATTAAAGTGATTAATGTAAGCCGCCAATTAATCCAGAAAATATAGCCAATCAGGCCGATTAGTAATAATGATTGGGGAACTATGGTGATGAATGATGCCATTAAGGTGGTTTGCAGAGTAGCAATATCGTTCATAATCCGCGAGACCAGTTCGCCGGTATTCCATTTGGCATAAAAGTCGAGCGACATTTCATTGAGATGTTCGTAAAGTTTATTCCGCAAATCAATAATTACGCGATGGACTACAAAATTGGACCAATATTCCTGTCCGTAAGCAAAAATTCCTTTTACAAAATACAATCCAATTATACCGATAGCCGTTAAATTTAAGGTGGAAAAACTTTTTTCTTCAATGGCCTTAAAAACCATTCCTGCCATCGGGGCAACTAGCAGGGTACTAGCTGTTACAAGGATGGTGCAGACACTAGCCGTAATTATTTGAGAGAGATAGGGGCGTAAATTACTTAATAGGCGAGAGTATAGCTTCACAGATTTCCTCCACAATTTTTTGAGCAGCCCCGGCATTCCCCATACAACTCAGTAGTTTTTGTGACATGGTTTGGCGTTTGGGCAAATTTTGCAATAATTTCATTGCCTCTGCTGCAATTTGCTCTGGTTTAATTATACCGCGAATTTCGGGAACAATCTCTTCTTTTGCTTTAATATTGGGCAGGGCAAAAAACTTTACTTTTTTATTGAGAGTATCGGCTAGAAATCGTTTGAACTTAGACCCAAAATATGGAATTTTGCCGATTAAGTGTGGAATTCCTTCTAAGGGGATAACATCCGGATCGTCGAGTGGGAAAATAACTAACATGGGAATTCCAAGTGAAGCCAGGCGGGCAGTATTGGTACCAGGGATGGTGATTACAAGCTCAGAATTAATCGTATCTTCGAAGTGAATTTTGGTTGTGCCGGGGATCTCAATGGCTGGCTCAAAGGGAGAACTGACAATTTGAAATTTGAGATTTGAGTTTAGATATTGGAGTTCTTGTATTATCTTCTGGTAGATGGGAGTAGTGTGTTTGATTTGCCAGGCTCGGCTACCGGGCATAAAGGTGATGCGATTCTTCTCTGGTGACCATTTGGGAAGATGGGAGATGGAGTCTACCATTAGATTTCCTACAACTGTAAACTTTGTCACTATGTCACTGTGTTTTGCGAACTTGGCTTTGGTCTCTTCATCGGGAACAAAGAATCGTTTATATGATTTGATCCAACCAATCCTGTCTTGCACATAGGCAAATGCCTGATATTTTAATTTTTTAGCGATTAAAATTGGATAAGCTAAATCTCCGCCCAAATAAACCACTAATCCTTTGGAGTTGAAGACGAAATCTGGCTTTCGATTGAGGAGTATCCAGCTTTTAAATTCTTCGGCCGAGATTACTTTATCAATACCTCTAATCGTTCGTATGTATTCATGCTCCCAGCCGCTGGTGTATTGGCAGGGGGTTAGGACCAATATAATTCGTTTGTCCTTGATCTGTTCAGCTGCGGTTTCTATAACCGGCTTTACAAGGGCAGATAATTCTCCGGGGCTATTGGCAACGATAACTATGTCGCTTATTTTCATTTGTCGTATATAAATTATAGCAGAAAAAAGCGGCTTAGAATACTCCGCTTTACTTTTATTGCCTTATATTTACACATTTCCTGGCAGCAGAAACAGCGGATGCATTTGGAATAGTTAAATTGTGGCGTACCGTTTTTGGGCGTAATAGCCTTGGAAGCGCAAACGGTAGAGCAAGCCCCGCATTTAATGCATTTATCTTTTTGGACGACCGGACGATCGAGCAGCAGACCACGCACAAACTCAACGATAAACTTGGGAACCCAAGGAGGGATCATCTGGGAGCGATTGGTTTTAATATGTTTGAAATCGGTGCAAACATAATCCGCCAGCTTTTCTCCGATAATCTCAATTTTGGCAAGATCGGTTTGGCCGATATTCTTTTCAAAGGCTAAACGCAGGAAATTAAAATCCAGGGGTTGTTTGCCGGTTAAAGCGGCACAGACCGAATCAACCGCCACGGCGTCGGTTCCACACAGAATTAGTCCCATTTTTCTTAAACTGCCGGTTGATGGTCCGCCTTCGCCTTCCATGGCTACCACGGCGTCAACGATATTAATTGAAGGTTTAATGATCCGAAGTAAATCCAGCATCATTAGATCAAAATCATTTTTGTTGGGATAGCGAACATGAAACTGCGATTTGGTAAGGCCGTGGATGCAGCCAAATAAATTTTTGACCGCTGCAGTTATGCCGGTAAATCCATGGCTTTTTAATTTTGCCAGATTGATGATGCAATCGACATCAAAAACATCTTTTACTAGGCTTAATCTTCGGCAAACAAAGCCTTCTTTAAATTCAATTTCTTTGGCTTGATTAAATTCGCTAAAAGAAACCTGTTCGGCATTGATGACTGCCATAATGCCGCATTTTTCGGCTACTCTTTTAAAGGATTCAAAGCCGGGACTATCGCCTACAATTGGAATAGCCCCCAAGGCTTTAACGGCTTTGATAACGGCTCTTAAAGTAGAGGGATGAGTGGTTGCTCCTTTTTCAGCCGATAAACCCATTAACATGTTGGGCTTTATCAGAACGCGTTGGCCAGGTTTAATATAATTTGCTAACCCGCTTATGGCAGAAAAACTCTTTTGAATGGCTAAATCAACTTCGGCTTGGTCGTAGGAGGTACATTTAGTAAGAGAAACGCTAACCATTAGTAGCCTAATAACTTAACAACTGCTTCGGTTTTGCAGGGAATAAAAGTGGGTTTTTCGCCATACAGAATGGCATTGTCAGGATCTTTTAAGCCGTGACCAGTTAAAACACAAACAATGGTTGAACCATCTGGGATTTTTCCGGCTTTGGCCAATTTTAGCGTGCCCGCGACAGAAGCGGCAGAAGCTGGTTCGCAGAAAATGCCTTCTTTGGCCGCAATTAATTTGTAGGCTTCCACAATTTCTAAATCGGTAACAATGCTAATTGATCCGCCCGATTGTTCGGCGGCTTCAACGGCTGATTTCCAGCTAGCTGGGTTGCCGATGCGAATGGCGGTAGCCAATGTTTCTGGATTTTCAATAATATGTCCACGCACAATGGGGGCAGCGCCTTCGGCTTGGAAACCAATCATTTTAGGCAGAGAAGTGATTTTCTTAGCTGCATAATATTCTTTGTAACCTTTCCAATAAGCGGTGATGTTGCCAGCATTGCCAACCGGAATGGCATGAAAATCGGGAACAGCGTCTAGTTGATTGCAGACTTCAAAGGCGCCGGTTTTTTGGCCTTCGATACGATAGGGGTTGATGGAGTTGACGATTTCGACCGGATATTTTTCACCCATTTGACGGACTAAATTTAAGGCTTGGTCAAAATTTCCATCCACCTCAAAAACTTTAGCTCCGTGCATAATAGCTTGCGATAATTTACCGAGAGCAATTTTGCCTTTAGGGATAATAACAATGCAGTCCATTCCAGCACGAGCAGCATAGGCAGCAGCAGAAGCGGAGGTGTTGCCAGTAGAAGCGCAAATGACGGCTTTGGATCCAGCTTCAGCGGCTTTAGAAATGGCCATGCACATTCCGCGATCTTTAAAGGATCCGGTAGGATTAGCCCCTTCGTATTTTAAATAAACTTGGCAGTTGGTTAACTTGGAGAGATGTTTTGCATAGAGGAGGGGTGTATTCCCTTCACAAAAGGTAACTACCGGAGTTTTATCCGACACTGGTAGATATTCGCGATATTCTTCAATTACCCCACGCCATTTCATATTGAAATTATAGCATAAACATGACTTTTTCCAATTAGTAATCCGTAATACGTAATTCGGGTGTGACGCTTTTTTTGAAACAAATTTTCTATCCTTGAATATCGAAATGCCACTGTCTATAATAAAACTCATGATAGTTGATTTTGTTAAGCTCGAAAAGGACATGCTGAGCCTTTTGGATCAGATAGGCGATGTGTTTTCTGCTTCTGAGCGAAAAGATGTTGTCGATTTTATCGATCATGGGGAATATGGCCTTGCTCTGGAAACATTATCCGATATATTTGTGGAGGGGAATAAAAACTTAACCCGAACGTGGCTCTTGGAGATTGAGAATTTAGCTGATGTGATGGGAATAAGAAAAAGGGTTGTCACTGAAGCTTTAGTGAAGCAAGTAATTGGATAGGGATTATTTATGGAAAATCGAGTATCTGATTATACGGTTGGTTTTGAGGGCGAACCTGAAATTCATTTCATTTTGAATAGCCAAGGTTTTTCTTGGATTATAAAGTTGTGGGAAGGTTATTTTAGCGCAATTATGGATCCAATTGAAACGGGTCCGAATGGCTGGACCGGGTTAGCTCTGCCTTATCACACACTGAGTGGTTGGAATAAGGATGAAAAATGGCAGATACCAAACCTTACTGAAGTGATTGAACAGCTTTCGAATATTGAGCCTAAACGTTTTCATGATCCTTCTCACAGAATTTTGTTAGAAATTATAGACCTTCTTAGCCTAGCAAGGAAGAATAATCAACCAGTTTTCATTCGTCGGGATTAGTTTTATTCTTAAATTTGTGGAAGAAAGGGACTATGGGTTACAATAGTGTACATGGTAAGGTTTCTTAAATATTGGCGGGTGGCCCTGATATTGGTTGCATTGGGATTGATGTGGTATATTTTTTCGACGGGTTGGAATAACGGACAGGCCGATACTATTATATATGGTGGAATTATTTATAACCTAAAAGGGCAATCTCCCAAAATGGTCGAAGCAGTAGCGATGAAGGGAGATAGAATCCTGTTTATCGGTTCCCAAAAGTTGGCTTTCAAATTTAGGGGGAAGGAAACCAAAATGGTAAATTTGAAAGGAAAAAGAATGCCGAACGGTTATTTTGATAGTTATAAAAAATAAGATGCTGTTATGAAAAATATCTTTTTTTTTGCAATTGTACTTATCAGTTTATTGGCTTTTGCTTTGCCCAGCGTTGCCTATATGGCCAGTATTAAGACCGAAAATGTTAAGCTCTATGACTCACCGACGCTTGACGCAACGGTGGTTTTTGAGTTGTCAGCCTATTATCCGGTGCGGGTGAGTAAGGTGGAAGGCGATTGGTCGAAGATTAGCGATGATTCCCATTTGGCCGGTTGGGTGATGAATGAAGATATATCGAAAGAGCGTACGCTAATGGTTCGGCGTTATAGAATTAATTTACGGGCTACTCCCAGCAAACGTGCAGCTGTGGTCGATAGATTATACAAAGATCAGGTTGTTACACTTTTAGAAACGCGAGGGAGCTGGTGCAAGGTTAGGGTGGTTGATCCGCCCGATGGTCCGCAGGGGTGGGTATCTAAATCGCTGCTATGGGGATGGTAGTTTAAATATTTTGCGGCAAAGAGATGCCGAACGTAGCTCCTAAACCAATTTCTGATTTTAAACTAATATTTCCACCGTAGGCGTGTACAATTTTCTTTACCAGAGGCAAACCCAGCCCAGCGCCGGCCACATTGCCGGTAAAACATTTTTCGCTCTGGTAAAAGCCATTAAAAACTTTATCTTGTTCTTCAAGCGCGAGTCCAGGGCCGTTATCTGAGATGGTTAAAATAGTATTGTTGCCTTCTTTGCTTGAACTAAAGCTTATTTCAACGGGATCTTTATCATTAAACTTAATAGCATTATCTACTAAATTGCTGATGATGAGATCAAAATAGGTCTTATTCATCTTCAATTGGATGTTTTTATCTAAGTATTCGGTTTTAATATTTACCTTTTTGCCTTTTTGCAGAGCGATTAATGGTTGAATGACCTTTGGTATCTGCTGGCAAGGACTAATTAGTTCAAGTGAAGTTAACATGTTTTTGCCATTAATGGTTACAAAATTTAATAGGTTGCTGATTAAGCTGCTTAGTTTGTTTGCTTCATCTGCCATGCCATCAAGCAGTGCTTTTTGCATTCCACTCATTTGACTGGTTTTATCTTGTTGTAATAGAAGAGTGCTTTGTAAAATGACAGTAATAGGTGTGCGTAATTTATGCGAAATTAATCCTAAGAAATCTTGTTTTAATAACTCTTCTTTCCGCTGATTGGTAACGTCGTGGAGAGCAAAGACGATGCTAATAACCTTTTGTGCTGGACTAATAATTATTTCACGATTTGCTTCGAGATAAAGAGCCTTATTATTTTCATTTTCTGGACGAACCAGATCAAAGTTTAATTGCTGGCAGGTGGGATCCTTTATTTTATCTGGAGAAACAGACAACTGATAATAATTTTGCATAAGACTAATGACATCCAAACTAACCGGAAGGATGTTTTCCTGATGCAGAAAACGGCGAGCAGCCGAATTAATTGACTTAATTTTCCAATCTGCAGTGCAAATTATAATGCCGGCTTGTCCGGCTGCCTCGGATAATTCTTTGGCTTTTTCGAGTTCGATTTCAGCCAGTTTTAAACGAGAGATATCATTGCCAATACTTAAAACTTCAATTAATTTGCCATTTTGGTCGACAATTGGTTTATTGGTCCATGAAATCCAAGAATGACGGCCATCGTGGGTGATGTTTTCATTTTCATTATTAATGTGTTTTTGGGGGCTGTGCATGATGTCGGTAATCATATTGCGCAGATCATGCCCGGCATAATCAGAGGCGGGAACGATGGTCCCAATTACATTTTTGCCGATAATTTCAGTTTCACTAAATCCAAAAAAATCTTGAGCAAATTTATTAAAGAAGGTGATATTGCCTTGCAGGTCCATGCCCAGCATGATGCTATTGGCGCTTTCTACGAATTGACGGTATTTATCGGAAAGATCTGGATTCATTGTTCTCTGGGTTGATTTTATCAGGGGTGTGGAAATGAAGCAAGCCAAATTAAATATATGTCAACTGCTGGTTCGATTTTTGTTTGGTTGGTTTGGGTTAAAAATATTAGCCTTCCACAATCCATCTTTCTTCTTTTTTAAACCAATCTCCTGGGGTGATTAAATATTGAAGGGTTTCGTCAAGGATGGCGTAATGTTCGTTTTCCTCTTCGGCTAATGCTGCAAAAAACTTTTTTGTTGTATTATCGGTGCTTTCTTTGGCGATGCGAGAATACAAATGATAGCTGTCACGTTCTAGATCCTCGGCAATACTGTAAGCTTTGTTAATGTCCTCTATGCTTTCAAACTTATTATTTAAACTTTTTTCTAGTTTAACCAAAATCAGTTTTAAAAGTTGCCCTTTGCTAGGAGGGACTTCAACCGTTTTGAGCCAATTGGCGGGTAAAGTTTTATCGCCGGTTAAGTTTTGATAAAATTCAGTAACTTTGGCAAGGTGTTCGAGCTCTCTTTCGCCGAGGCTGTCTAAGGTGGCTTTGGCTAAAGGATTTTGGGTCTTTGCGGATGCACTCTTATAAAAATCGTAGCCGTTCTTTTCTAGATCAATTGCCAGTTTGGTGTCAGCTTTTAGATCATTCATAAATGATTCCTCCAAATTATAAATTCTATTTGAAGACATTATAATACTTTTAGATAACAAATCAAAGACTAGAATTATTTGGGTCTTGTCTTTGGCCCGTTCTGCGCATATAATCTAGGGAAGTGATAAGCCCCAAAAGACGAAAAGGTAAAACCGAAATAGAGCAAGCGCTGCAAGAGTGTGAAGACGCCCTTCAACAAACTCAACATTTAGCTAAGATTGGCAGCTGGAAGTGGGTAATAGCCACCAATAGTGTGCAATGGTCGGATGAACTCTGCCAAATCAATGGACATGATCCCAAACTTCCCGTACCTGGTTTTGCGGAAATGGCTGCATGCTATACCCCCCAGAGTTGGGAGCGGTTGAATGCGGCGGTTACGAATGCTCTTCAAAATGGAGTTCCTTATGATCTAGAACTAGAGCTTGTGCGAGAAGACGGAATTATAATCAATACTCTTGCTCGAGGTGAAGTGGATAAGGATGCCAGCGGAAAAACGGTAGGTCTGCATGGTATTGTTCAAGATATTACCGAGCGCCTTCTGGCTGAGAAGGCTATCAGAACCTCTGAAGAATATTTCAGGGCAATCTTTGATCTTGCAATAGACGGGATCCTTCTCGCAGACCTGGAAACCAAAAAATTTACCATTGGCAATCGGTCCATTTGCCATCAACTTGGTTATAGCCAGGAAGAGATCAAAAACGTCGGGGTGATTGATATCCACCCTGAAAAAGATCTTCCTTATGTTATTGATCAGTTTGAAAGGCAGGCTAAGGGAGAGTTTACCCTGGCCAAGGATATCCCAGTGAAAAGAAAAGACGGCACGGTATTTTATGCCGACGTTAACTCAACGACCATCAAAATTGCCGAGAAGACATATCTAATGGGCTTTTTTCGCGACATCACTGAGCGAAAGCAGGCGGAGGGAGAGCACAAGGCTAATATTCGTTTTCTGGAAAGCCTGGAGCGGGTTGATCATTCGATCAAGCTTGAGGCGGATGTTGATAAAATGCTATCGAATATAATTAAAGAGGTGTTTTCGATTTTCGACAGCGATCGTGCCTGGCTCTTATATCCCTGCGATCCCGATGCTCCGTCGTTTCGTGTTCCGGTGGAAATGAACCGGCCAGAATATCCAGGCGCCAATGTCCAAGGCCTTGACGTCCCGATGACCCCTGACGTGGCCCAGAATATGCGGGAGGCTTTAGAATTTGATGATCCGGTGACTTACATTGCCGGAACGGAAAGACCCATAAACAAAGTGACTGCCGAGCAATTTGGCGTTCTGTCCCAGATGTTTATTGCCCTTTATCCCAAAGTGGGAAAGCCCTGGGTGTTTGGTATGCACCAGTGTTCATCCCCTCGCATTTGGACAAAGGAAGATAAAAGACTCTTTAAAGAGATTAGTCGCCGTATTTCCGATGGACTTAACAGTGTTCTTTTTCTTCGTGAACTGCAAGGAAGCGAAGAACGTTTTCGCCGACTGGCTGAAAATGCTCGGGACATGATTTATAGAATGTCATTGCCAGAAGGGAAATATGAATATGTGAGTCCGGCGGCTTTTGCGATTTCCGGATATTCTCCGGAGGAGTTCTATAAAACTCCACTATTTATCAAACAGATAATTCATCCCGATTGGCATAAATATTTTGATGAGCAGTGGACTAATCTTATTAGGGGGGAGCTGCCTCTTACGTATGAGTACCAAATTATTCATAAGTCGGGGGAAGTCCGCTGGCTGAACCAACGCAACATTTTGCTACGTGATAACGCCGGAAACCCAGCTGCTATTGAAGGAATTGTAACAGACATTACTGGGCGAAAGCAGGCGGAGATGAAGCTTCTTTCTTTATATCGCGTAATAAAAATGTTGGGCGACGTCAATCAAACGCTGGTTCATGTTGCGGATGAACAAACATTATTGAACGAGGTGTGCCGTATTGTGGTTGAAGTGGGTGGCTATCGTTTAGCGTGGGTAGGGTATGTGGAAAACGACGAAGAGAAAACTATCCGTCCTGTGGCGCATGCCGGTTTTGAGAGTGGTTATCTTGAGAAGGTCAAGTTAACGTGGGCTGATACTGAACGTGGCCGTGGTCCGGGAGGCGTCGCCATTCGAACAGGTAAACCGAGCATTGCGAGTAATATTGCCACCGACCCATCTATGGCACCCTGGAGAGAAGATGCCTTAAAGCGGGGATACCAGGCTATTATTGCTATACCGCTCAAAGATCAAGGCAGTACATTTGGCGTGATCGGTATCTATTCAACCGTAGTAAATGCCTTCTCGGATGAAGAAAGCAAAATATTGGATGAATTGGCAAGCGACCTTGCCTATGGCATCAGCGCTCAACGTATCTGCGCCGAACACAAATTGCTGGAAGAAGTCCAAAGGAAAAACGAAGCTGAACTCAGAGAAGCGCAGCGCATCGGGCGCTTCGGCAATTTTGAATGGGATCTCAGAACCGGCAAAATAACTTGGTCAGAAGAATTTTTCCGCATTTACGGTTTTGATCCGAAGCAATCTCCCCCAAGTTATGAGGAACATTTAACGTCCTATAGCCCGGAGAGCGCCGCGCGATTGGATGCGGCGGTGAAAAAAAGTATTCGAACGGGTGATCCATATGTTATCGATCTGGAACAAGTGGGCACGGATGGCACCAGAAAATGGATTGCCGCTTGTGGCGAAGTTAAACGCGACGCGAACAATGAGATCGTGGGAATACGCGGGACGGCACAAGACATTACTGAGCGCAAGCAATTGGAGGATGAATTGAACCGCACCAATGAGGAAAATATCAATTATATCTTTGAGGGTGCCGGGGATGGTCTTATGTTGTCCGAGATAGAGGGCGATAAAATATTTACAGGTAATAAGGCAATTTGCCGGATGCTTGGCTACAGCCTAGAGGAGATCAAAAAATTAGGGATTAAGGATATCCAATCAGAAGAAGCGATTCCCCATGTAATGGCCCAATTTAAAAAGCAACTTAAAGGTGAGATTGTTTCATTTAAAGATCTATCCGTAAAAAGGAAAGACGGCTCTGTTTTTTTTGCCGATGTTAATGCTACTTCCATCGTATTTGGCGGAAAAAAATATATGATGAGTCTTTTCCATGACAACACCGAACGCTTGTTAGGGGAAAAACAGCTGCAAGAAAGTGAAAAGAAGTTTCGTGCTATTTTTATGTCATCCAGCGATGCGATTATGACCTTAGAACCTCCGACTTGGAAATTTACCTCGGGTAATCCAGCTACTGTTGCCATGTTTGGGGCAAAGGATGAAGCCGAATTTGTCTCTTATGAGCCCTGGAAATTATCTCCCGAATTGCAGATGGATGGGCAAAATTCGGCTTTGAAAGCGAAAGAAATGATCGAAAAGGCTATGCAAGAAGGTTCCAATCGTTTTGAATGGCTGCATAAGCGCTTAAATGGAGAAGAATTTTGTGCTGAAGTCTTGTTGTCAAGAATAGAACAAGTAGGAAAGGTTTATTTAACGGCGCTGGTACGAGATCTTACCCAACAACGGTTGATGGAAGAAAAAAATAAAAAAATTAATGAATTAAAAGAGGTAAATGAAATAAAAAATGAATTTTTGGCAATGGCATCACATGAATTGAGAACTCCACTAGCCATTATTGAACAGGGGGTTAGTTTGGTATTGGAGCAACTTTCTGGTCCAATCAATCCAAAACAAAAAGAGGTTCTAGAAACCGCGCAAATAAATATTGATCGTTTAACGCGTCTCATTAATGACCTTTTGAATATAGAAAAAATTGAATCCCACAAAGTTGTGAGCCAGCTGCAATCGATAGATATCGTAAAGACAGTCGAAGATATTATTAAAACGCTTCAGCCGCAGGCAGAAAAGAATAAAATTGACCTATCTCTAAAGCTTAAACCGAAAAACCCGCTAAAGATATCTGCTGATCCGGATAAATTGAATGAGGTTTTTAATAATTTATTGTCTAATGCTCTCAAGTTTACGAGTGAGCAGGGGAAAATAGCTGTAGAAATAGTGGAAAAAGACACCTTTGTTGAAATAAGCATTCGAGATACTGGAAAGGGGATTGCAAAAGAAAATCTTCCTCGTTTGTTTTCAAAATTCGAGCAGTTTGGTCGATCAATTGGTCCGGGCGCCAAAGGGACGGGGCTCGGGTTGGCAATTTCAAAAGGCCTAGTTGAGCTGTTTGGTGGAAAAATATGGGTAGAAAGCGAACTGGGAAAAGGTTCTACCTTTACTTTTACGATTCCCAAAGAAAAAGTCTAGTTTAATTTTCGATGGGCTTCCTCCCTTAGGGGACTTAGTGTTGCAACTCAGAATAATATCGGGTAGAGTTAACGTCTATGCTTAAACCGATACTTAATATTGCTTTTGTCGGTAATTATTCACCACGGATTTGCGGTATTGCTACTTTTAACACTGACCTTTGTGAAGCTACTGCAAAACAATTGTCGCCGCGTTCCAATATCTTCGCTCTCGCTGTCAACGACACAGAGAAAGGCTATGCTTATCCTTCCCGCGTAGAATTTACCTTGCAAAAGAACCAGCAAAGCGATTATTATGAAGCAGCCAATTTTATTAATGCCAGTAATGCGGATGTGGTTTGCGTTCAACACGAATATGGAATTTATGGCGGTTGGGATGGGGTTTACATCCTCTCATTAATTTCTAGTCTTAGTGTCCCAGTTGTGGTGGTTTTGCACACGGTTCTCAAAAATCCAACTCCTAATCAGAAAAAGATTATTCAAGAGATGGCTTTGCGTGCCAACCAGTTGGTAGTAATGAGCCATTTGGCTGTAAATATATTGAAGGAAGTATACGCTATTCCGGCCGAGAAGATCAAGGTGTTCTATCACGGTACGCCTGATTTTACCTCACTGGATAATGGCCATTATAAAAAACGCTTTCAGGTGGAGGGCAATCAGACTTTATTAACCTTTGGCTTGCTGAGTCCCAACAAAGGGATTGAGACGGTGATCAATGCACTCCCCAAATTGGTGGAAGAATTCCCCAAATTAATTTATGTTGTGCTGGGAAAAACCCATCCCAATGTTTTAAAAGAATACGGCGAAAAATATCGCTCCAGCTTAATTGCGCTGGTGGATGAACTGGGGCTAAATGAACATGTGCTTTTTGATGACCGCTTTGTTAACTTGGAAGAGCTGTGTGCTTGGCTAATGGCGGCCGACATTTATATTACTCCCTATTTGAACGAGGCGCAGATTGTCAGCGGAACTTTGTCTTATGCGGTGGGAGCGGGAACGGCCATTGTTTCCACTCCATATTGGTATGCGAAAGAGCTATTGGCTGATGGTCGCGGAAAATTATTTAACTTTGGTGATTCACAAGAATTAGCTGGAGCTCTTCGTGAATTATTAGGTGACAAGAATAAGCTAAAGGCGCTGCGGGCAAAAACCTATAAGTTTGGAAGACAGATGCGGTGGGAAAAAGTAACCGAAAATTATTTAGAGCTATTTAGGCAAACTGCGGCAGTTGCGGCCAAAAGAGCCATGTCACTCAAGACCCCTTCTTTACTTTTTCGTATTCCAGCTTTTGACCTTGCACACTTAAAGCGGCTGACCGATGATACCGGCCTGATCCAACATGCCAAGTATATTGTTCCGGATCGACATACTGGTTATTGTCTTGACGATAATTCTCGTGCGCTGATGCTCTGCGCCTGGGCCTTTTTTCTGCTGCAGAGCGATGATGCCAAGGAATTAATCTCGACTTATTTTAGTTTTACTCATTTTTTGCAAAACCCTGATGGCAATTTTAGAAATTTTATTGATTATCAACGCCACTTCTTAGATGAGACCGGCTCAGACGATGCTTGTGGGCGGGCTCTCTGGGCGCTGGGCTATATTATCTGGCGTCCGCCACGCAATGCTTATCGTTCACTGGCTTATGAGTGTTTTCAAAAGGCTCTGCCGCATGTGCGCGGGCTAAATCTGCGCGGAAAAGCCTTAGCTATGTTGGGTTTGGTTTCTTATCTGCGTTGCTACCAGGGGGATGAGAGTGTTACGGCCCTGCTGCGCGAATCTGCAGACTATCTGGTGTCATTACACAAAGACGTCTCGGGTGATGATTGGAACTGGTTTGAAGATATTATTTGTTATGATAACGGAATTCTTCCCATGGCATTATTTCAAGCTTATTCTATTTTGCGGGACGAAAAATATTTGCAGGTTGCCAAAGAGACCTTGGAATTTCTAGAAAAAGCGACCAGCCTTAATGGACGCCTATCGATTGTTGGGAGTCGTGGTTGGTATAAAAGGGGTGGGGAGAGAGCTCAATATGATCAACAACCGATCGACGCTACAGCCATGGTATTAGCTTATCAATCCGCCTACCGGGTTACCGAAGATAAGGCCTATTTAAAAAAGATGCGGCAAGCCTTTGGCTGGTTTCTTGGCCAGAACGATATGGGAATGTCATTATACGATCATGAGTCCAAAGGCTGTGCGGATGGATTAATGCCGGAGGGGGTCAGTTTGAATCAGGGAGGCGAGAGCACGGTTTCTTTTTTAATGGCGCTACTGGCCATGATCGAAGAGTACGAAATTGCCGGTGTGGTTTAGCGCGGCTTTAAAAGTTTTTCAAGTAATTCATCTACCGGGATACTAGCTACATGTGACTCCGAATCGGAAATAGCGTAAGGGATAATCAACTCCCCATTTAATATTATTGCCCCACAACTATAAACTACATTGGGAACATAACCTTCGCGCTCTTCTTCGCGTGGCATCAGCAGTGGTTCTTCCAGCCGTCCAATTATTTTTGAAGGGTCATTTAAATCTAAAAGCGAAACTCCGATGCAATATTTGCGCATTGGTCCAACGCCGTGGGTTAATAGTAGCCAGCCTTTTGAGGTTTCCAGGGGAGAGCCACAATTACCAATCTGAACCAATTCCCATGGATTTTGTGGCGTTTCAATTTTAACTCCTTCAAACCAGAAATGGATATTATCAGAATAACTTAAATAAAGGCTTTCGCCGTCGCTGCGGGTGATCATGGCGTATTTGCCGTTAATTTTGCGCGGAAAAAGAGCCATCCCTTTGTTATGGGCCATCGGTCCGTTGAGGGTAGCGATTTTAAAATGATGAAAATCTTTGGTTTCAATCATTTGCGGCAGGATTTCACGGCCGTTATAGGCAGTATAGGTAGCATAGTAAGTTACGATTTCATTCTCATCCAAAAAGCGAACAAAACGTGCATCTTCTACTCCGTTGCTTTCGTTTTGCGAGAGGGGAAAAATAACTCTTTCTGAAATCAACTGTCCGTGGGGGAAGAAAACTTCATAATTTGATTCTGCCAACCACTTGATATGGTTAATAGTGTCGTCCATGTCAGCCGGCGTGAAGGCGTTGCTGTCGCGAACCAGGCAGATGGCTTTGTTCATTTCTTCTGGTGTAAAACTGGCGGGTAAGTGCTGATAAATGGCCTTGGCGACCTCGCTAAGCTGTCCCATCTCCTCGATTTTGGCTTTAAATAATTCGCGGTCGTAGGAAGCATTGGGAACAATTTCGGGAGTGCCCAAAAAAGGGCTAACAGATTCGAGTAGAATGGAATTATCTTTATCGATAATGGCGCTGCGGAAAACGATGGAAGAAATATGGCCTTCGCCGGTGGCTCGGAAACTAAAAATAACGCGAGTCTGACCGTTCTTGGTTTTATTTTGTTTTGGATAAATTACGACAGATGGGTTAAATAGGGCAGCTGATTCGATCGAGTATTCCATGGTAAAACAAGAACCTAGCAGAAGCTTTCTTTCGCCCGAGAGAGTTTCTGGCTCTTTAATATAGCTGATAATCCGCTGGTAATTTTTCATAAGAATTGACTGCAAGTCTTTGTGGCGGTGGGCAAAATCAGCCAGTGTTTGTTTTAAAAGCTCTTTAACCTGGGATTCATCCAGTGCCAGAATCCGGTTTACGATGTTACAGAGGTGTGTTTCGCTTCCTGGGCGGAAAGGGCGTGTAATTACTAACCTTTTATCGGGACGTATGTTTTTGAGGCTTTTGTTAGTGATGCGTTTAAACAAACGCGAAAGAACAATTGGATCGCTTAAGGAAGCTTTCCCCAGTTGCTTGTTGGTGATTAAAACTTCTTCTTCGCTAAAAGAAGCGGGTTTTTTGAGAAAATGAAATTTTGAATCGCTTGGCATGGCTCTGCTATACTAGTATTTATGCGAGGAAAAAGCAATCTCACCAATGACAATCAATGATCAGATAAAAATAGAAGCTTTGCGGAGAAGAACCTTTGCCATTATTTCGCACCCGGATGCTGGAAAAACAACGCTGACTGAGAAGCTATTGTTATACGGCGGTGCGATCAATCTGGCTGGTTCGGTGACGGCCAAAAAGAAACAAAGGGAGACTGCTTCCGACTGGATGGAACTAGAAAAAAAACGGGGTATTTCAATTTCTTCGACGGTTTTGCAGTTTGATTACGAAAATTTCCGTCTCAATTTACTTGATACCCCCGGGCATAAGGATTTTTCGGAAGACACTTATCGGGTATTAATGGCAGTTGATGCAGTGATTATGGTAATCGATGCTGGTAAAGGGATTGAAAGCCAAACCCTCAAGCTGTTTGAAATTTGCCGAAAACGGGGCATTCCGATCTTCACTTTTATGAATAAACTTGATCGATCAGCCAAATCTCCGCTCGAACTAATAGACCAATTAGAAAAAGTGCTTAATCTGCACGCTTATCCGGTCAACTGGCCCTTAGGGAATGGTGTTGATTTTAAAGGGGTGTACGATCGGCAAAAAAAAGAAGTTTGTCTTTTTGAACGTCTGCCTGGCGGAACCTATAAGGCGCCGGTTTTTATTCATAATCTAGCCGATCCATTAGTCAAAAGTATTATGCATGAGCAAACCTATCGGGAAGTGGTTGAGGAGCTAGAGATGCTAGATGGGGCACAAGGCGGATTGGATATTTTGGCGGTTTTGCGGGGAGAAACGACGCCGGTCTTTTTTGGCAGTGCCGCCAATAACTTTGGTGTCGAATTGCTGCTTAAAGGCTTTTTGCAGTTATCCGCAGAACCTACTCCTAGGAAGGCACAGCAGGGGATAATTCCCCTCGACTATCCGGCTTTTTCGGCTTTTGTTTTTAAGGTGCAGACGAATATGAACCCTAAGCATCGTGACCGAGTTGTTTTTGCGCGGGTCTGTTCGGGAAAATTCTCTCGCGATATGAAAGCCTTTCACGCCCGTTCTGGCAAAGAGATCCTCCTTTCCGATTCGTATAACCTCTTTGGCCGAGATCGGGAGGTTGTCAATATTGCATACCCCGGCGATATTATTGGTTTTGTCACCACCTTTGATTTTCGTATTGGGGACACGATCAGTGAGGATCCCAATATCGTCTATGACGAGATCCCTAGATTTGCTCCAGAATGTTTTGCCTATTTTCGCAGTTATGTTTCTTCCAATTACAAACGTTTCCGCAAAGGATTGGAACACTTGCTGACGGAGGATATTGTTCAATCTTTTTCTGTCTATGGATCTGGGGAGAACACCCCCTTACTGGGTGCAGTTGGTCCGCTGCAATTTGAGGTTTTGCAGTATCGGCTCAAAGAAGAATATAAAGCTGATCCGATAATGGAATTAATGTCCTGGAAAATCTTAAGATGGGTAGAATCAATGCTTGAGACTGAAGAGATAAAAAAAATTCTGCCGCAGGGTGGGGCATTGGCGCTTGATGATCAAAAACGCAGGGTTATTTTGTTTGAAGCCGAATGGTCGCTAAAGTATTTTTCAGATAAGAATCCTTCAATAGTACTGTTAGATTCACCTAGAATTATGCTAGCGGAGAAGCTAGCTTGATTTATTTTAATGTTTTATAATTACAATCATGATTGATAATAAAAAAATTCAAGAAATTATTGATACCAGCCAATATGGTGAATATGATAGCAATCATGAATGGAACGCCAGTTATACCACAACCGATAAACTTAATTGGTTGGAAGGGATGTTAAAAGAGTGGGAGCAAACCGATGCGGAAGGAAGAAAGCTAATAACTGCTTTTATTAGAATGATTTTGGGGGATGCTTGGGTTGATCTGGGAAGTGTGATTGATAGGCTAGAGCTTTATGCTGCTATTCCTGAAGTAGCTCGTGTTTTGGATTATTTGAAGCAAAACTATGAGAAGGATCGAAAAGGCCGGTGGGTGGTGAAGAAGGGAAAAAAGCAAAAACTTAATTATGGTCGGGTGGAGGTGCCGGAATGAACAAATATATTGCAGGTATTCTTTGTGGAATTATTGCCGGGGTTATTGATGTAACCCCCATGTTACTAATGAAACTGCCTTGGACTGCCAATTTATCGGCTTTTTTAATGTGGGTGGTGATTGGTTTCTTAATCGTCACCTCAGCTCTTAAAATTAATGGTGTATTGAAAGGTTTATTGATTTCTTTTTGCGTCCTGCTGCCTTCACTCGTGATTATTGGAGCACAGAATCCGATTGATCTAATTCCGGTTATCATAATGACTTTAATCCTCGGCAGTTTATTAGGCTTCTTTGTGGAAATGATTAAGGAGTAGTTGCTTCCCCTTCACAGCTTGTGATTACCTCGGTAAAGTGGTTGATGCTTAAAAAATTGGTAAACTACTGAAATTTCTTGTTGGAATGCAGATATATATTAGAAGGAATGAATAATATGAATGCATTTACTACTACTAGCGGAATTAGTGCGTTTTTGAGAGAGGCTCGGCCTGTGGGAAGAAGGACTCTTCCACAAAGAGCCATCACCTCTGCCAGAGATCTCTTTGAATTTGTTAAGCTGATACGCGCATCTTCACGCCATCTTCGCATGGGAGAGAAAGAATATAGTTCGGTACAAAATTATTATCAAGATGTATTAACGGCTTTTGGATACTTAATGTACTGTCATGATATTCGGCACTTTGGGATCCGTCCAGAAGGGGTAGCTGGAATTTCCGAATTGGAAGCCCAATTATCCCTGCATCGGGTGATGGCTGAGATCGGTCAGTTTAAAATAGGCGAAAAAGCCTTAGATGCTGGTTGTGGTGGAGGAAAAGTGGCGCTAGATATGGCCAAAAGTTTTGGCCTGCAAGTAACTGGGATATCAATTACCCCAACCGATATTGAAACAGCCACGCGCCGAGCCAAGGAATGTGGCTTTGATGGCCGAGTTAATTTTGTTGAAATGGATTATGCAAGGATTTCTTTTCCTGATAATACTTTTGATGTGGTCTATACTACCGAAACTCTTTCGCATGCTCTAGATATTGATTTAGCTTTAAGTGAATTGTTTAGGGTTTGCAAGCCTGGCGGTAGAGTGGTGTTCTGTGAATATGAAATGCAACAAGATGCTGCGTTTACTTTGCGGCAAAGGAAGATAAGAGATATCACTCTTGAAGAGGGAAGTATGCCAGCCATGTATCAATTGCGTGTTGGTGCTTTCGATAGAAAAATGAAAGCTCGTGGATTTCAAGCTGTTAAGGTAATGGATGTCTCAACTCTAATGGAACAATCATATAAAAGATTGTTTAAGGTTGGTTGTGTCACTTATCCCCCTGTTTTTTGTTTTGGAGAAATGGGGCAAAGAAGATTTGTTAATATTACCGCTGCTTTTGAAAATTTCTTAATGGCGCGCCAGGGATTATACCGCTATGTGATTGTTTCCGCTAAGAAACCAGAATAAATTGTAATTATTAACCCTGAAAGTCGCTCGGATTTAAATGAAGTGGAAATGAAGTTGTTTTAAAGCATCTCCCCAGGCTTTCGCGGCAGCAAAACGGGTGTTTGTATTAACCTTCGCATCTACTGCTAGCGCAAATAAGCTGGCAAGCTCGCTTTGTTCTCTATATCTTTCTACCAATACTTTTCCGGCAGCAAGACGGGGGATCTCCGCTGCTTCTTTGTCCCATACCAATGTGGAAAAGCTGGCAATATCTCTTTGCTCTCGATAAATATCCGTCAGGGCATTTTTGATCTCAAGAAGGAGCGCATCATCAAGGATTTTATTGTTTGCTAGTGCCGACAAACCGTCCATCTCTTTTTGTTTTTGATAAATCCTTAATAATGCTTTTCCGGCATACCCACATAAATATTCGCCAGATTTTTCATCATTTGCCAGCACTAGTAAGCCTGCTATGGCTTCTTCTCTTGCTCCCAGTCCCGCCATAGTCTCCCAAGCATCAATACGACAAGTCGTGTCAAATTGTTCGTTCCTTGCCAGCAAAAGCAAGCTAGCAACGGCTTCTTCTCTTTCCCCCAGTTCCACTAGTGCCTTCCAAGCTCCAATTTGTACATTAGCCGGTACTTTCCCATCCTTTGCTAGTGCAAGTAAGTTGCTAACGGCTTCTTGTCTTGCTCCTAATTCCGCTAGTGCCATTCCGGCTTCAAGTCGAATATCGATAGGTCTTTCTTCCTCACCTGCCAGCAGAAGCAAACTGGCAAGCGCTTCTGCTCTTTTTCCCAGTTTTGCCAGTTGCTTCCAGGCCTCAATACGGGTTAATTCATAACCCTCTTTATCCATTGCCAATGCAAGCAAGTTCGCCACTGCCACTTCTCTTGCTCCAACTTCCGCCAAAGCTTTCCCAGCTTCAAGCCTAACCTCACCAGCACATCTCCCTACTGCCAGCGCTGATAAACCGACGACATTTCTCTGCTCTTTATATATTTCCACTAATGCCTTACCAGCTTGCAAACAAGTGGTTGGTTGAATTATTTTGTTTTCTTCCAGTGCGGACAAACGGGCAATGTCTCCTTGTGCCTGATAAATTTCTACCAATAATTTTCCGGCCTCAAGGCATAAATAGTAACCATATTTACGGGCACTTATTTCACGGGCTATTTCAAACAAGTATCTAGTGATTTCTGGGCTTTTAGTTTTTGCATAAACTGTTTTTAAAACTTCAAAGGCTTCTACGTTTAATAATCTTCTTGTCATATGTAGGGCATTTCGCGTCATTTCTATTCCTGCATAAAAATCTGGAACCCCGGCTAGAAACGCCTGCTGTATATCCTTGTCCTGATCCCACTTGGCTGATTCCAGTTTGCGGATTAGCCGCCGATCTTTTACACCCAAAAGCATTAGCTGGCCGGTCTTGCATGCCAGCTTGTCACTTGAATGAAAGAGTGCCATTCCCTGGTTTATTTTGTGTAAGTAATCTAAGAATCTGCTAATTCTACTGTCTAAAGGAGCGGGGAAAAGGGTTTTTAGGTTTTCTGCAATACTTTCTGTGCAATCATAATCAACCAAACTCATTAATCCATCTAAGTTGTGGAATGTGACTAGTGGATGCTTGGCGGATGCAATTTCCTCGACCATCGCCATGTATCTTTCTTTAGTTAATTCACTTTTGATATATGCTCGAGCCTTTCTTTCTGCCCCAAGATGCACTAGCCGCAGCATGGCTTGCAAGCATACGGCGGAGGGCTTGACGCTATTTTTCATTAGATCTTCAAAAAAAGTTATCTGGGCACGAAGTTTTTTGGGGGCTTTGTCCTCCACACAAAAACAACCATGCAGCAATAAATCATACGGCTGATATTCATCCGGTCGACGGGCATAAAGAGCATCGATAAGGGCATAATATTTATTTCTGCATTCTTCTTTAAAGGGGTCAACTCCTTCATGTATAATAAAATAGGCGGCTTTTCTTTGGCTGCGGTTTTCTGCTTGGATCATGGTATCGAACAAGTCTACTAGTGATCCAGCTTCCATCTTAGGTAAAGCTAAAACTAATCCATCAAAACTCATATCAACAAGGTTTCCTTGGCGTCGGCTTGCATATCCTGCGTTAGCAGCAATGACCAAAAATCTGCGCAGGATTGGTCTATCTGTAGCTATTCGGTCCATCTGACAAAGGATGCCGCAAATTTGCTCGGACGAAAGAAAGGTTAAACTTAAAACATTAGTAATTTCGTCCCATTCTCTTCCTTGGTCAACGGCGAAAATTAAGGCGCAGGCCGAAGCATAATCGCCTTTGCCTGCCAGTTCTTGTACTGACGCAATTAACATCTCTCTAGGGGCCATCATTCCATATTCAAAATCCCAATCTGTATTTGCATGAGCAGGGATTATGCCCGGTTTAAATGGAGCCGAAGGTTTGGTCCCAATATCTTTAAGCTCAGGAGCGATTGATTCGCTGGGGATTTCCAGCTTTTTTTTTCTAGCATTGATTGCCTGCAGCGCTGGGCGACTATTCTTTTGAAAAACGCTGGTTGGGTGCAAATAGTATTCGTCGGTATTGCGAAATATTCTTGGTTGCAGGCGATGTAATTCGCGTAGGCCTTCTCCAATGATGCCTGGGTCAGCGTCAGCCGATTGAGCACTTTCTTTGAAAACGGAATCTGCTGCTTTTGCATCTTTTACACTCATCTTAAATAATATTCGGGCAGTGACAGAGGGATCCACAAACCCAGTAACCGGGACTTGGGTTGAGGCAATTTCAGCCTGACCGTAAATAATGTTACAAACGGCTTTTGCGCCACGCTGATTTACCAGCCAGCAGAAAAAATCGGCTACTTGGTCAATTTGTCCGGCTTCGCAAAGATCGGCTAGGTGAGGCTGAAGATTATTCCTGACAATCATGGCTTCAGTTAATTCGGGGGATATACCACTACCAAAGAGTAATGTGCTGGCAACTCTAAATTCTCCTTCCCGAATTAAGGTTTTGATCCTTCTAACTCTAAAGGCTGGATTTATAAATTGCCGGGGAACTTTACCTTTAGGCAAGAATAGTGTAGTGATGTGCCTTAATAGGCCCGTTTCTTCCGGTCCTAAAAGATGGGCCACTAAGAGGGCGTAACTGGAAGAATGAGTGGGGGAAGGGTTTGATAAAGTAGCTGGAGATTCTTCCCCTGCTTCTGCTGACCTGGCTGGCTTTTCTATCCTTTTATGATAGCCAAATTCTTGTCTATTAATACCTGTTTCAACTTCTTTGCGGGTTCCCAGTACTAAAAGATTGTTATCCATTGAATAAGCGAAATGAATCCCCAGGTTTTCGGCCAAACGGCAAACCTGTTGTTTTAGCGTTCCTTCAACGATTGAAAGGGGCGGAGTTAAATTCCCCAAATCCAGCCGAGCGCTATTTCTTAAGGTTAAAGATTGAATGCTTAATAATTCAGTTAGACGTTGGAGTAAAGTCTCAATGCGTGGATTATTAAGTTTGTCAGGATTAGTGAGGATCCTTTTCTGTAATCCTGGCAACATAATTGGCCAAAGTGGGCGGCAAAACTTATAAACTCTATCAGACAGCTGTCCTTTTCTTAATGCAGCGCTTCTTTGGCCTACAGGTAAGCTGGGGACTCTAGGTGTTTCAGCCATATATCTCTATCGTCCAACATTAACGACAATTTCGCTTTTTTTGCTCCTCTCCCGTATTACGAGTGAGTGTTTAAAGTTCTCCCATTCCTGATCATCTGCTCATCTGCTTCTCTCTTTCTGCTTTGCTGATATTCTGATTCTCTTTCTAAAATCCCCAATTTCCCGCCACCCCCGTCGAAATTTCGACAGCAGTGGTGTGGGTTTTCCTCGTGGATCTCGTGGCTTTTGCTTGGCAATAATGTTGCTGGGATTGGACATCAGGGGATTGGGTGATCGGGGAAGGGAGATTGGGGTATTGGGTTGTCAGGGATAAAAAATAATTGTCTGTCCCTAATTGCTTGATATCCTGATTACCTGATATCCTGATTACCCCTCCCTGGTCCCCAGATTCTCAGATACCCAAAAATAACCATGCTAAGTAAACGTTATAAACATCTCATTGATTCCATAGGCCAACTTCTGCAACTTGGGCGTCAGAAGGCCTTTCAGCAAGTTAATAATATCTTGGTTCAAACTTATTGGGAAATTGGCCGGCAGATAGTGGTTTTTGAGCAAGATAGCAATCGGAAAGCCGAATATGGTTCGGAATTGCTGGATCAGATTGCTGCTGATTTAAAAGAACGATACGGCAAAGGGTTTAGCCGCTCAAATGTATTCAATTTTAGACGTTTCTATCTCGCTTATCCAAAAATCCAGACAGTGTCTGGATTTTTTTCATGGTCACATCTTATTGAACTCATTTCTATTGAAAATCCTATAACTAGATCTTTTTATGAAAAACAGTGCCTTTCGGATAAATGGAGTGTAAGAGAATTGAGAAGGCAAATCAATTCCATGCTTTTCGAGCGGTTAGCGCTAAGTAAGGATAAAAAGGGCGTATTAGCATTGGCAAAGAAAGGTCATGTTGTTGAAAGTGCCGAAGATATGATTAAGAATCCCTATGTTTTAGAGTTTTTGAAAATACCCGATGATTATCGATATTCCGAAAAAGAGCTCGAACAAAAACTCATCGATAATATGCGGGATTTCCTGTTGGAACTTGGCAAAGGCTTTTCCTTTGTTGCCCGCCAATTCCGCATCACTTTAAACAATAAGCACTATTATGTTGATCTGGTTTTTTATCATCACATCTTAAAATGCTTTGTCCTCATAGACCTAAAGCTTGGCACTGTTACTCATCAAGATATTGGGCAAATGAACTTATATCTTAATTACTTCAAGAAAGAAGAGCAGCATAAAGGGGATAACGAGCCGATCGGCATTGTGCTGGGTGCTGAAAAAGATCATGTGCTAGTTGAATATGCATTCGGTGGTATGTCCAATAAACTATTTGCTTCCAAATATCAGCTATCTTTGCCTGATAAAAAAATGCTGCAAAGCGCGGTTGAGCAAATCATTCATCATCAGCAAGGTTAAGTCGCACCTTTTTTTTCGAACGAGGCTGAAGCTTGCCTGAGCTGATTTGAGGGGCTATAATTTCTTCATGGTTGCCTCCATTGACTATCTCTCCCTCAATGAAACCAAAGCCTTGCTCAACGAAATCAATGAACCTCGTGACCGTGCCCTCGCCACCTCGCGTTTAGGATGAGATAAAGGAGGAAAATAAATATGAAAGAATTAGTAGTTTTATTTTTGGTATTGTTCATTTCTTCAATTTCCTATGCCGGAGAATATTCTTTGCGAAGTCTCGGCATGGGAGATGTCTTTGACCCCTTTACGGGAGGCACTAGTCAGGTATTTTATAATCCAGTAGTCTCTGGCAATCAACGTGGGCAGGGAGTGTTAGCGATTGCCAATCCAATGCAAAATGTTGGCTATCCATATAACACATTATCTGTAAATATTGATTGTTTCAAAAATAGTTTCAATAAAAAAAGTAATCTTATGCCAAATATTATACTGTTTGGTTCAGAGATTAATAATTATTATCAGATAGGTGCGGCGGCAAATTGGGATTGTATTTACCAAAGCCGACTGGGATTAGGATGTAAATATTTTAATCAAAAAGGATATTTTGATGTCGGATGGATATGGTATCCCAGAAGAAATAACGTTGCGCTTTCATTGTCGGCTTTAAATATTGGAGATAATAATTCGTCAATGCCGCAAACATATTGTTTTAATGCTGCTTATCAGTTTAATGACTTTAATATATATGATATAGGAACCAATGATCGTTTTGTACTTTCAAAAATGATTTTTAAAGGTAAATTGTCTTCTAATATTATATCTCCCCATGTTGGCATTGACGGTTATTTGTTAATAAAAGAAGTTCTTTTCCCTAGGTTGTTAATCTGTAGGGCTGGTTGGAACAATGATCATCCTACCATTGGTATTTCAGCGCCGATACCAGTTGCTCGCTATGCAGCCCCTACGTTGGATATCGCTTGGGATATTCAGCCAAATAATAATCATGTTTTATTTGGAGTTAGTATATAGCCCTTGGATTGAGCGGTACGCGAAGGATAAGTTTTATAAAATTCTTAAAAGAGAAATGAATGAAAATGAGAAAAGTATTGGCTAGAAAAACAAGAGGACAAACTACTGAAAAAGATGATCATTTATTTGATAATTTATCAGATGTTAAATTCATCGAGTTATTAATTAATCCCAATCCTCAAAAGAGAACCTCAGCGGCGAAACTGCTTGGAGAAAGGCGATCTCTTCGAGCTGTCTTCCCATTATGCCGCCAGTTGGAAAAAGAAAGAGCTTTATATATATCATTTTATTCAAAAGATACTAGTTCTTTTCCTGTCTTGTTAGAAACGCTGCGTAAATATCGAAGCGATAATTTGATCGTTTGGAAGATAGTGCGTGCCCTTCAAGCTTTTCCATCAGACGAGTCAATTGAAGTCCTGGAGGACTTTCTACTTAATAGTAAAATTCCTGCTTTGAGATGGGAAGCCGCTAGAAGTTTAGGGCAAATCGGAACAGATAGATGTCTTGAAATATTGAAAAACTCTAAAAACGGACAAGATGCTTTGGTAGAAAAGATGGTTCGGTTGTCTATTAAAAAAATAGAAAAAATAACCTCTTGACCTTCCCCTTACCGGAAGGTTTATGCTTACAACAGAACGTAAATAATAGGAGGTAAGATCATGTATAAACGGGTTGGAATAGTAATCGTGGTGTTAAACACGTTGGCTTCATTAAACAGTACCTATTTCTTTTTGGTAATGGCCAAAGTAAGTTTTATTGAGTGGCTCTTTTTCAATGCCTGTGCGCCATCGGTACTATTATTTCTAATTGGCTACCTATCGAAAAACAAAATTGTCCAAGCTATGGCTATTCCGGCATTGGCATTTTTTGGTGTTGGCGGATTGTTTGTTTTTGGTTGGCAGGGGAGTGAACTATTTGCCCAAGTCGGCCATCTTTGCATGACTTCGGCGGTAATTTGGTTGATTTATGGTATTTTCAAGGATAAAAGTTTTAAAGAAGCAACTATTGGTTTTGTCCTTGCCAGCTTTATTGTAAACGGTTTTATCACTCTGGACCAGCGTTACGCTTATCGGCACTGGAATCGGATGGAGGAAATAATGAATTTTAATCCACAAGGAGGCAAGTAACATGTACTCAATCGGAGAATTTTCCAAGATTACGGGCATTACCTCCAAGGCCTTGCGCCATTATCATGAAATTGGCTTGCTGGTGCCGGACAAAAGAGATGAAGTCAACAATTACCGCTTTTACGGCGAGCAGCAAATTGAACCGGCGCTGATAATCAGCGAGCTAAAAGAAGTTGGCTTCTCATTGGAGGAAATTGGGAAAGTCTTGGCAAATCAGGCCAAAGAAAAAAGTGTCTTAAAGCTCTTAGACGAGCAAAAACAAAAGATTGGCCAGGAAATTGAGATAAATCAGTCGCGGATCCAGAAACTTGAAAAACTTATCAAAGAACGGGAGGATATTGCTATGGAAAATATGGAATTGAGCGTGCAAGAAAAAACACTGCCAGCGATGCTGGTTGCCTGCATTAAACATCAGGGACGCTATAAGGAAGTTGGGCCCTTGTTTATGAAGCTTGGTCGAGCGCTAGGTCCCAACATTGCCGGGCCAGCGATGACTTTGTATTATGATGAAGAATGCCGTGAAGATGACGCAACTTTCGAGGCAGCTATGCCGATTAGAAAAAAGGTGAATAAGGAAGGCATTGCTATCAAAGAGCTGAAAGGCGGGCTTGCTGTTACTTTAATTCATAAAGGGCCATACGAGACGATTGGCAACTCATACAAAAAGATGATTGATTACTTGAAAAAGAAAAACCTTAAACCTAAACTGCCTTCCCGGGAGGTTTATTTGAAAGGACCGCGCTTTCTTTTTAATAACCCGAAGAAATATATAACCGAAATTCAATATATGCTAACTGAGTAGACGGGAGACGAGTTATTGTGTTTGTTTATCCATATCCCCTGATCCCCAATCCCGCATGTTATAATCATATCGTGCCTAAACAATACTATATTAAAACTTACGGCTGCCAAATGAACGTCAACGATTCGGAAATCCTAGCGGGTATTTTGGAAAGGGAAGGGTATACGCCAGCAGAAAAGATGGAAGAAGCTGACCTAATTTTGGTCAACACTTGCTCCATCCGCGCAGGAGCCGAAAATAAAGGCCTTTGGTTTGCCCACTCTATCAAAAGCCTAAAGGAAAAGAACCCTAATCTGATAATCGGCCTGTGCGGCTGTGTCGCGCAGCAGGAAAAAGAAACGATTCTCAAAAAAATGCCTTTCGTCGACCTCGTCATGGGTCCTCAGGGAATCGATGAGTTCGCAGGGTTGCTTAAGGAAGTGGCTAACTCCTCGACTTCGCTCGGAGTAAACAGCTTACAGCTAACAGCAAGCTGTTTTAAGGAACAAACATCGGCTTCTCGTAATCTACCAGCGAAACGTGCCAAATCTTCGCGCGCTTACGTCAGCATTACGTTCGGCTGCGATAACTACTGTTCTTACTGTGTTGTCCCATACGTGCGGGGTAGGGAAGTCTCCCGCTCGATGGATGAAATTCTAAACGAAATCAAAGCTTTGGATAAGACCATCCATAAAGAAGTGATCTTGCTGGGGCAGAATGTCAATTCGTGGAAAGTAGAAAATAGACAGTTGAAAATAGAAAATAGGTTGCCCGAATTGTTGCGCGAAGTCTCTGCTATCGCTGAAGTAGCGTGGATCAACTTTATGACCTCCCACCCAAAAGATCTTTCCGATGATATTTTGGCTGCCATGGCCGAGTTTCCAAAAGTTAACCATTACCTGCATTTGCCGGTACAATCGGGTAGTTCAAAGATTCTCAAAGCTATGAACCGCAAATACGATCGCGAATATTACTTAAAGCTGATTGAGAAAATTTACCAAAAGATTCCCGATATAACTTTAACCACCGATATTATTGTTGGTTTTCCTGGCGAGACGGAAGCCGATTTTGAAGATTCGCTCTCCATTATCCGCCAAGCCAACTTTGATTCAGTCAACACGCTCATGTTTTCTCCGCGACCGCAAACCGCCGCCGCCCAGATGACCGATCAAATCGATGAGCCGACCAAAAATGCGCGACTGCAAAAAATGATGACGGTGGTTGAAAATCAATCTTTAGCCAAAAATCAGTTGTTGGTTGGAAAGACTTTAGATGTATTAGTGGACGGATTAGCTAACAATGGAAGATTGGCGGGTAGAACTAGAGGGAACAAAATAGTCTATTTTGATGGTTCTTCTGATCTGCAATATCAGATCGTTCAGGTTTGTATAAATTCAGCTAAGTCTTGGGGGCTTGAGGGGGGAGATGGAATAGACGTGGGGTAAATGGAGATGAGAAGTGAGTTAAGAAATGAGACGTAAGAAATTGGATCCTAATTTAATATATTTCCCCACATCTAACTTCTCACATCTATTCTCATTTCCCATTTCTAATTACCTCATTTCCCATTTCAAATCATCCCACTTCTATTACTTGCCTGAGTGAGCAAGTGCTAACGCAGTCATCTTCCAATTTGAGCTTGTGGCACGTGGTTTTAGAATAATGGCAGGTTCTATCTCAATTGTAGGGGAATATAGTAGTGGGGCTGTATAGTCGATAGCTGGGATGTCCCAACCTGCTTCCTCTGCCTGAGCAAGAGCACTACCAATTTGATCCAATAAATCATTTTTTTCTCTCAACCCGGTAAAGTATTTAATGATGCCAGAAAAGCCCATCGTTGTTTTATCAGCTTCTGGAACCAGAAAATGCTGCATGGCTGTTGCCATTTTCCAAAAATCGATTCCCTTTTCTGCAAAACCGGTCAAAGGAATATTTACCAAACTAGCAGTTACTAACTCTGGACAACTTTCCATTGCACCAAGGACGACGGAGAGAAAAATTCCATAACCCTCCGGAACATCACTAACTCCAGGATATTGTCCCTTTGTAGTATTTACTGAAACTTCGTATTCTGCTTGCGGGTCGAAGCTTCCTATTTTTAAGGAATCCAGCGCTTTTCTGTCGAGCTGGCGAATTCCTTCCAGCGGTACTTGCCAAACATTTCCCCCCTGAGTAATAATTGCTTTGGTTGCATTAATTGTGGCGGTGGGAGGAACACATCCTGGTTGAATTAACACAGTCTGCGAACCGAGTTGAACTCTATGTCCATTCTTTGCAAGACTTTTTACCGTTGCCCAGCCGGGAAAGGATCCTAGCGTTACGGTTGCGATATTTAATTTATAACTTTGCATAACTTCTCCACAAGTATTGTTCGTAAAGAAAAATAACTAATTTCACTTTTAGAGAAAATTGTTAGGAAAGATAAGGCACATGGTCTACACCCTGTAACTCAGTTAGAATGTATTTCGACCAAAAAATATAGACTTCTGAGGAGGTGGAGAACACATGTGCCCGTTTAGATATTATGATATTTTAAGGGA